>Ga0181537_10000663_pt1 | contig 31844 bp, 27 predicted proteins | sample PEATcosm2014_Bin_39_FD_119765 | JGI IMG/M metagenome (GOLD analysis project Ga0181537, IMG submission 119765) | Peatland microbial communities from MTU Mesocosm Facility, Houghton, MI, USA - PEATcosm2014_Bin23_10_metaG | ecosystem: Environmental > Terrestrial > Soil > Wetlands > Peat | place... | reverse complement strand
CGGCATCGTCCAGGAATCGCTTGCCGCGAATGTCGCCGATCAGCACCTTGACCCAGCGGCGCAATTGCAGCCATGCCACCAGCACGATCAGGAGCGCGAGCAGCAGCACCGAGATGCCGACGAACACCAGCACGAAATCCCGCGCCGTGCGCTGGCGTCGGTCCACGAAACTCAAGTCGTGCAGCATCAACACCCGGAACGGCGTCGGCTCGGCGGCATCGAAATCGAAGCGCGAAATCTGCACGGAGCCCGAGGGCAGCTGCAGGATGCGGGTCGCGGCCGCTTTCGTCTCGGTCGATTCGCAGGAAATGGTCGCCGGTGCGCGCTCGGTCCTGAAGATCGTCGATCCGTCGGTGCGGCACACGAGGATCGCCAGCAGACGCTCATCGGCGGTGATCTTGGCCAGATACCCGCGCAGCCGCGCTTCGTTGCCCTTCTCGACCAGCTCCGTGATCGGCTCCTCCATCGAATGCATCACCAGTTGCGCGCGCAATTCGACGTCGGACCTGAACCACTCCGCGAGCAGCCGCTCGATATAGGGCAAACCGACATAGGCCACGACGCACGACGCGAACGCCACCGGCAGGACGAAGCGCAACATCACCGACTTGAACATCGCCCCTCCGCGTTGCTGACCCTGTGGTTACGGCCGTTGCGTACGTCGTGTACCTTGGCGAGCCCGTCTGAATCGACTGCACAAAATACCAAAAATGACCGCTGCATTCGCGGCTTTTGCCCTCACGGTCCGGTGTAACTATTACATTACAAAAAAAGCCCCGAAGGCCATTGGCAGCGCCGATGCCGTAGGCTATGTTTTTACTACATGATGAAAGCACCACCGGCGCCCTCCCTCGAATGGTGTTTGTTTTTGGACGTCGACGGCACGCTGATCGAGTTGACCGATTCGCCTCTGGCCACCTTCGCGGACTCCGAACTCAAGACACTGCTGGGCACTGTGGCCGAACGCTTGGGGGGAGCGGTCGCGCTGGTGAGCGGCCGCGGCATCGGCTATCTCGATGCGTTGTTCGATCCGTTGCGCCTGCCGTCGGCGGGGCTGCACGGCGTGGAGCGGCGCAAGGCCACGGGGGCGATGCACGGCGCGAGCTTCACCGATCATCAGCTCGATCCCGCCCGCCGGGCGGTGAAAGAGTTGGTCGAGGCCCACCCGGGATCCTCGCTCGAGGACAAGGGACGTACCATCGCCGTGCACTTTCGGATGGCGCCTCAATTGGAGGACACCATCCATCAGGCGCTGATCGCCATCGCGAAGCCGCTGGGCAGCAACTATCACATTCAAGCAGGCAACATGGTGTTCGAAATAAAGCCGCGCGGATTCACCAAGGCGACGGCCATCAAGGCATTTCTGGCGGAACCGCCCTTCTCGGGCCGGACGCCGGTCTTCGTCGGCGATGATCTGACCGACCAGGATGGATTTCGCATGGTCGAGGAGAAAGGCGGCGTGTCCATCGCAGTCGGCGGCCGCGTGCACGGGCAGTATCGGCTCGAGAACGCGGCGGCGGTTCGCGCCTGGCTCGAGGGCATCGCCCGATTGCACGACTCGCACCGCGAATGAGCACGTCGCACGAATGAGCACCTCATCGAACCTGGATCTCGCGGTGATCGGCAATTGCCAGGTGGCCGCCTTGATCGACACCCAGGGCCGGATCGTCTGGGCCTGCCTGCCCAAACCGGACGCGGATCCGGTGTTCTGCGCGCTGCTGCGGCGCGAGGGCGGCGAGGCGGCGAGCGGCGTATTCGCGGTGGACCTGAAGGAATTGGCGACCGCGTCGCGGGTGTATTTGCGCAACACCGCCATCGTCGAAACGACGCTCACCGATTCGCGCGGCAACAGTCTGCGGATCACGGATTTTTGTCCCCGGTTTCGTTCGCGCGGGCGCAATTTCCGGCCCATGGCCATGGTGCGCCTGATCGAACCGCTCGTGGGCCGGCCCGTGGTCACGGTGCGGTTGCGGCCGCGGTGCGATCACGGCGCGGACGATCCGCAGCGCATCTCTGCCAGCCACCACATCCGCTTCATATCCCCCGCCTTGAGCTACCGCGTGACCACCAACAGCTCGCTCTCGCCGCTGCTCGATGAAAGCGCGTTCGTGCTGAGCGCACCGCTCGCCTTCATTCTGGCGCCGGATGAAACCATCGAGGAATCGCCGCTGACGCTCGCGAAATCCTGGCTCGATGAAACCCGCAACTACTGGCACGAGTGGATTCGCGGCCTCGCGGTGCCGTTCGACTGGCAGGAGGCGGTGATTCGCTCCGCCATCACCCTGAAACTGTGCACCTACGAGGACACCGGCGCGCTGCTCGCGGCGCTCACCACCTCCATTCCGGAGATGGCCAACAGCGTGCGCAATTGGGACTACCGCTTCTGTTGGCTGCGCGACACCTTCTTCGTGATTCTCGCGCTCAATCACCTCGGCGCCACCAACACCATGGAAGGGTATCTGCGCTACCTCGACAACATCGTCGCCCGCAACCCGGGCGGCGATTTGCAGCCGCTCTACAGCATCACGGGTGAGGCGCACATCGATGAGCGCATCATCGAAAGCCTCGACGGCTATCGCGGCATGGGACCGGTGCGCGTCGGCAACCTGGCCTACGAGCAAGTCCAGCACGATGTCTACGGCGCGGTGGTGCTCGCCGCGCGGCAACTGTTCTTCGACCAGCGCCTGTCGAGTCCCGGCGATGCGGCGGTTTTCTTGCGCACGGAAGTGCTCGGCGAACGCGCCCTCAAGATGTTCAAGGTGCCCGACGCCGGCCCGTGGGAGTTTCGCGGCATCGAGCGCGTGCACACTTTTTCGGCCGTCATGTGCTGGGCGGCGTGCGATCGCCTGGCGCGAATCGCCGCGCAATTGCAGATCACCGACCGGGCCACTTATTGGCGCACCAGCGCCAATGAGATGCGCAAGGAGATTCTCGCGCGCGCCTGGAGCGACGCCAAGCAGTCCTTCACGAGCGGCTTCGGCGGCGAGGACCTCGACGCCACTTCGCTGCTGCTGCCGGACTTGGGGTTCATCGAAGCCGCCGACCCGCGCTTCGTGTCCACCTTGAATGCCATCGAACGCGAACTCGTGCGCGGCGACCTCGTGTTTCGCTACCTGCACGCGGATGACTTCGGCGTACCGGCCAACACCTTCACGATGTGCTCATTCTGGTACGTGAATGCGTTGGCGGCGGTCGGGCGCGTCATCGAGGCGCGGGAGATATTCGAAAAACTGCTGCTCCGGCGCAATAGCGCCGGACTCTTGTCGGAGGACATCGATCCCGTGACCGGCGAGCAGTGGGGTAATTTCCCGCAGACCTACAGCATGGTCGGCATCATCACCTGCGCGATTCGGTTGAGCCGCTCGTGGGAGGAAATGCTTTGATCAGCTGCGCCGCGCTCGCGGCGCCGTCGAATGCGATCGACGGGCTGTACGCGGTCACCGTGAATTGCGTGATCATGCGCTGCTCGCGCGGCGCGCCGCCCCCGGCGGTAGCGTGGGCGGCGACATGATCTTCGGTCACGATCGCCGTGCCGCAGCGCTCGATCTGGAAGCGGAACTCCTCGAGCGTCGTCGCCAGGGCGACATTCTTGTGCGGCGCATCGGCGACGTTCAATTCGTGCACGGCCCCGAATATCCCGCGGCGATTGCAGGGGTCGCCGACCTGTACCTTGCCGTCGCCCTGGAATCGCCAGGTGGGCGACTCGGGCACGTCGTTCGACGAGCCAAAGCCGCCATACTGCTTGACCAGTCCATTCTGCAGCGTGGTCTCGCGAACGGCATTCGCGGCTGAGTACGCCACCGAGTGAACGATGGCCATCGCCCGCTCCTTGCCGGGGACCGGAGTGAACATGACCTCGTAGGATTCCCCGTCCTCGCCGGGCATCCACGTGGCGATGACATTCACGAATCGCCCGTCAGCGACCGGATGCGTGTCCATCGACTCATAGTATTCGGGCAGCTTCTTTGCCCTGAGCAATGAGCGAACCTCGTCGGGCGACATGCCCAATTTCACCCCGCCGACCTCGACCGCGTCCGGCGATGACGCGGCGGTGGCCGCGGCGGTGGCGACGGCAGCCGTGGCAACGGCCGGTGTCGGTGGCGATGCCGGCGGTGGAGGTTGCACTTGCGCTTGCGGCTGCGGCTGCGGCTGAGGCGAAGGCGCATTCGAGCCTGCGGCCATGATGCCCGTCACGTACCCCGTGGTCACCAGCACTCCCGCCTTTTCCGCGTCGACACACCGGTAGAGGGAGACCGCAGTTTCCTTGAGTCGGGTCAACCCGCCCGGCGCGGCGAATGGTTTGCCGAGCACCCCGTTCGACGGCCTCCGGCCGGTCTTGGGATCGACCATACAATAGTATCGATGCACGTTCGGCGGCGTACCCAAGTCGAAATGCCCGCGCACCACTTCGCGGTCGAAGTCCTCGTCGGCAGCCTGTTTCAGCGACGAAAAAAAGCCCTGTTGAGGGATGGAAACCTGAGCGTCCCCCGCGGCGGCGTCCGCCGATGCGGCGGGGTCCGTGCTCCCGGCCAGACTGGAGCCCGACACACTCAAGCCCGACAACAGGATCAACGCGAATGCCGGCGGCGTGCACCGGATCTGCCGTACGTCTTTCAAGATTTCCTCCCCTTCCCACCGGCTCGTTCGAATCGTTGTTCGAGCGGATTATAGCCGCCCTGCGGCGGCCTGATCCCAGACTAATCGCGTACCTGCCCGCTGCCGCGCACCACGTACTTGTAACTGGTCAGTTGCTCCACTCCCACCGGACCGCGCGCATGAAATTTGTCCGTGCTGATGCCGATTTCCGCTCCCATGCCGAATTCTCCGCCGTCGGCAAACTGCGTGGACGCGTTGTGCAGCACGATGGCGCTGTCGACGCCGGCCAAAAACCGCTCGGCCGCGGCCGCATCATCGGTCACGATGCACTCGGTGTGTTGCGAGCCATATTTTCCGATGTGCGCAATGGCCGCGTCGACGCCATCGACCACCCGCACCGCGATGATCGCGTCCAAATACTCGGCGTACCAGTCTTGCTCGCTCGCCGGTTTGACCCGCGCATCGAGGCGTGCACTCGCCGCCTCGCCGCGCACCTCGCAGCCGGCATCGAGCAGCATCGTGATCAGCGGCCCCAGGTGCGTCGCCGCCGCGGCGTGATCCACCAACAGCGTTTCCGCCGACCCGCACACGCCGGTGCGACGCATTTTCGCATTCATCACGATCCGCTTCGCCATGTCGAGGTCAGCGGCGCGGTCGACGTAGACATGACAGACGCCTTCCAGGTGTCCGATCACCGGAACCCGGGCCTCTTGCCGTACACGCGCGATCAAGCTCTTCCCGCCGCGCGGTACGAGCACATCGATGCTGTCCGCCATGTCGGCCAGCATGTGTCCGACGGCGGCGCGGTCGGTCGTGGGCACGAGTTGAAGACAAGTCTCCGGCAGGCCGGCCGCCCGCAATCCTTGCTGCAGACAGGCATGGATCGCTGTGCTGCTGCGCGCGCTTTCCGAACCGCCGCGCAGGATCGCCGCGTTGCTCGATTTCAGGCACAGCGCGCCGGCATCCGCCGTCACGTTCGGACGGCTTTCGTAAATGATGCCGACGACGCCGAGCGGCACCGCGATGCGCCGAATCTTCAAGCCGTTCGGCCGCGTCCACTCGGCGAGCGTTCGGCCGATCGGATCCGCGAGACGCTCGACGTCTTCGAGCCCGCGGGCCATGGCCTCCACCCGCACGGCATCGAGCTTGAGGCGATCGAGCAGCGCAGCGGAAAGTTTCCTCGCGGCGGCGGCGCGCATGTCGGCCTCGTTGGCCGCCAAAATCCGCGGCGCGTGCGCGCGCAGCGCCGCGGCGGCCGCCCGCAAGGCGTGATTTTTCTGCTCGGTGCCGGCGAGCGCCAGCACGCGCGCGGCCGCCCGCGCCGCGCGGCCGATGCTCTGCATGAGATCCGCCACCGGTTCGACCGCGACCGGGGCAGCCGCCGCGGGTGCGGACGCTTCGAAGCTGCCGCCCTGCGTCATGACAGGTCGCTCACCGGGGTCTTCAGCACGACGAGATCGTCGCGGTGCACGATCTCATCGCGGCCCCGAAACCCCAGCACCTTCTCGATGTCGGCGGTCTTGCGGCCCATGATCCGCGCCGCATCGCTGTCGGAATACGCACAGATGCCGCGCGCCACCTCGACCCCGTCGGGACCGATGATACTCACCGTATCGCCGCGATCGAAGCGCCCCAGCGCCCGCGTGACGCCGGCGGGCAGCAGACTCTTGCCTCCCATCAAGGCGCGCACCGCACCCTCGTCGACGGCGATCGCCCCGCTCGGCTTCAGGGTTCCGGCGATCCATTGCTTGCGCATCGCCACCGGCGTCGAGGAGGGCACGAACCAGGTGCACAGCGCCCCGTCCTCGATGCGCTGCAAGGGGTGCTGGTACGCCCCCTTCGCGATGCATAAATGACAGCCGGCACCGACCGCGATTTTGGCGGCGGCAATTTTCGTTTGCATGCCGCCCGAGCCCATGTTGCTGCCCGCGCCGCCGGCCATGGCCTCGATGGCGGGCGTGATATCCATGACGCGGGAAATGAACTCCGCGTCCGGATCTTCGTTCGGGTTCGCGGTATACAGTCCGTCGATGTCGGACAGCAACACCAGGCAATCGGCGCCCACCATCTGCGCCACGCGGGCCGCCAGCCGGTCGTTGTCGCCGTAGCGGATTTCCGCGGTCGCCACGGTGTCGTTCTCGTTGATGACCGGCACCGCGCCCAATGACAGCAATGTATTGAGCGTGCCGCGCGCGTTCAAGTAGCGGCGACGCTGCTCCGTGTCGCCGAGCGTCAGGAGAATCTGCGCGACCGTGATGTCATGCACTTCGAGCAATTCCTTGTAGGCGTGGGCCAGGCGGATTTGCCCGACCGCCGCCGCCGCCTGACTCTCTTCGAGCTTCAGCTTGCCGCTGTTCAACCGCAGGTGGCGCCGGCCCAATGCGATCGCGCCGGAGGACACCAAAATGACCTCCTGCCGGCGCTGGCGCAGACGCGCGATATCCTCCGCGAAGCTCTCCAGCCAGGATCGATTCAGTCGCCCTTTCTCCGCGTCCACGAGCAACGCCGAGCCGACCTTGACCACGACGCGTTTTGCGTCGGTCAAGCGGCGAGCGGTGTCTTTGCGGTCGGCGACGGTCATGGCCTGCCAATTTTGCCATTTACTTGACCAAGCGGCCTCCCCTAATATCCCCCTGGCCGTCAGCGGCAGATCAAATAAGGACCAACCGTGGGCAGAGAGTACGAACCGACCGTCGGGCAATGGTATGAGGACCTGGAAAACGAGGAAACGTTCCAGGTGCTCAAGGTGGATGAGGACAAGGAAATCGTTGAGATTCTCCATATCGACGGTGAAACCGAGGAATTGGACGTCGACGGCTGGGCGGAAATGGACCTGGAGCTCACCGAGGAGCCGGAAGGCTGGTCGGGATCGAAGGCGGAGAAGGACGCCGAAGATGAGGACGACGACGATGACGACGATTGGGACGAGGACGACGACGATGAGGACGACGATCTAGACGACGAAGACGAAGAAGACCGCGAGGAGTACTGAGACCCCGGCACACTGATTCTCAAGCATCGCCGGTGGTGGAGCCTGCAGCCTGCAGGCAACGGCGGAGACAGTTGCCTTCAGGCTGCAGGCCCCACCACCCGCCACGTTTGGTAATGTTTGTGGCGGAATACTAAATTAAGCGGGCGTCAGCCAACCATGCGGGTCCGGCGCCTCGCCCTGCTGAATCGCCACCAGGCGGGCGCGCAGCGCGCGGGTGAGCGGACCCACTTCGCCGCTCCCCACCCGATGTTCGGCGCCGCGATGGATGAGCGTCCCCACTCCCGCGAGGACCGCCGCGGTGCCCGACAACGCCGCTTCTCCGGTTTGCACCCAGTCGAGCATTTCACGGACCTCGAAGACTCGCTCCGAGACGTCGTAACCCAAGTCGCGCGCGAGCGTGAGCAGCGAATCGCGCGTCACCCCGTGCAAGAAGGTGCTGTCGAGGCTGCGGGTCAACACCTTGCCCTCGCGGATCAACAGAAAATTCGCGGCGCCCGTCTCTTGCACCTGTCCGCCCGGGCAGAACAAGACTTGATCGACCTGATATTTCGCGCGCGCACGCAACGTCGGTCCGAGTGCGGCGGCATAGTTGCCGCCGGTCTTGACCATGCCCATCTGCGCAGCGGAGCGCGTGTTCTCATCATCGACCAGAATTCGCAGCGGCTTCATGCCGCCGGAAAAATAATCCCACACCGGACTCGCGAGCACGATGAGCGAGGCCTCCGTGGTCGCTGTCGCGGCCGCGCCGATGTTCGCCGTGGTGCCGAACAGGATGGGCCGAAGGTACAAGGCGCCCGGCGCTTCGGGCACGGCGTCGATGCAGCGCTTGATCACGGCACGGACCATCCCGGCCAGCTGCACGGGATCCGGCTCCGGTAACACCAGCTGCCGCGCGCTCTGGCGCATTCTTTCAATGTGCCGATCCATGCGAAAGATGTGGATGGATCCGTCGGCGCGCCGGAACGCCTTGAATCCTTCGAAACACGTGCTCGCGTAGTGCAGGGCATGAGCCGCCGGACTGATTTCGATGGGCGCCACGGGCTGGATTTCGGTCGTGCTCCAGACGCCGCCCTGATAATGGGCCACGGCCATATGGGAAGTGAGCAAAGTGCCGAATGCGGGCCGCTGCGGTTGCGAAGTCATGGGGATTTCACCTGGGGGAAATTCAATTGGGGGATTTCACTGGGCTCAATTTGCCGGGGGGATGAAAATCATCGCCGGATGTTCGAGCAGATCTTTCAACGCCTGAATCATCGCTGCCGCATCATAACCGTCCACGAAGCGATGATCGAATGAGGATGACAGATTCATGATCCGGCGCACCACCACCGCGCCATGGTGCACCGCGGGCCGCTCCACCGCCTTGTTGAGTCCGATGATGGCGACCTCGGGCGCGTTGATGATCGGCGTCGAGGCAATGCCGCCGAGTTTACCGAGGCTCGTGACCGTGATGGTGGAACCGGTGAGTTCATCGCGCGTCGCTTTGTTGGCCCGGGCCCGCTCCGCAAGCCGGCGGATGTCCGCGGCAATTTCCCACAGTCCCAGCGTCTCAGCATGCCGCACCACCGGGACTTTCAGACCGTCCGGCGTCTGCGTGGCAATGCCGACATGCACGGCACGATGGCGCACCAGCACGCCGCGCGCAGCGTCATACAGCACGTTGCATTGCGGAAACTTATCGAGAGTGCGCGTGAGCGCCATCACCACGAGCGGCAGGAAGCTCAAGGACCCCGCACCGTCGGGCCGCGCTGCATTCAAATGCTGCCGCAACGCTTCGAGTTCGGTCACGTCCACTTCTTCCACATAGGCGAAGTGCGGAATGTTGCGCTTCGCCTCGCTCATGCGCTCCGCGATCACGCGCCGCACTCCGATCACTTTGATTTCAGTGGTCTCGGCTGCCGCGTCGCTCCGCAACGCCGCCGCCGGACGGCCCGTCTCCGACGGTGCCGGCGCCGACGCCCGCAGCGGCACCGCCGACTCGAGATCGCCGCGCACGATGCGTCCGCCCGGACCCGACCCTGAGACCGTGGTGAGGTCGATGCCGGCCTCGCGCGCCCTGCGCCGATTCGCCGGTGAGGCCATGACCCGGCCCGTGCGCGCCGCCGGTGTACCCGCGGCAGCCGCGCGCGACGGTGCAGGAGCAGTGGCCACCACAGCGACGGATGCCATGTCGGATTTTCCGTTCGGCACACCGCCGGTGCCCGGCGGCGCGGCGGCCTCGCCCGTTTCGAACACGATCAGCGGCGAGCCGACCGCCACTTTGTCGCCCGGCGCGCCGGTGATCGACAACACTTTTCCGCCCACCGGCGCCGGCACTTCCACCGCGGCCTTGTCGGTCATCACTTCGACGATGAGCTGGTCCTCGGCCACGACCTCGCCCGGCTTGGTGTGCCACGCGACGATTTCCGCATCGACCGTACCTTCGCCCAAATCCGGCATCTTGAACACGTACTGGCTCATGTCGGCTCCATCACGGCCTCGAGCGCCATCGCCACGCGCGCCTGGCCGGGGAAGTACTCCCATTCGAAGGCATGCGGGTAGGGGGTGTCCCAGCCCGCGACGCGCTGTATCGGCGCCTCCAGCTCCCAGAAGCATTCCTCCTGGATGATGGAGAGTATCTCGGCGCCGAATCCCGAGAACCGCGTGGCCTCATGCGCCACGACGCAGCGGCCGGTCTTGCGCACCGAATCGCAAATCGTATCCACATCGAGCGGTACGAGCGATCGCAAGTCGATGATCTCGGCATCGAGCCCGAGCGAGGCCGCGGCCGCCGCCGCCACGAACACCATGGTGCCGTACGTGATCACGGTGACCTCGGCACCGGTGCGCACGATGTCGGCCTTGCCCAACGGCACGGTGTAATAGCCCTCATCCACCTGACCCTTCGGGTGCGTGCTCCAAGGCACGGCAGGCTTGCCCGGGTCGCCGTCGAAGGGCCCGTTATACAATCGCTTCGGCTCGAAGAACACCACCGGATCATCGTCCTCGATGGACGCGATCAACAAGCCCTTGGCATCGTAGGGGTTCGACGGCATGACGACTTTGATGCCGCTGACATGCGTGAAAATTCCCTCCGGGCTCTGCGAATGCGTCTGACCGCCGCGGATGCCCCCGCCGCACGGCGTACGCAAGGTCACGGGCGCAAAGAAATCGCCGGCGCTTCGATAGCGGATGCGCGCCAATTCGCTGCAGATTTGATCGAAGCCCGGATAAATATAGTCGGCGAATTGAATCTCCGCGACCGGCCGCAAACCGTTGACGCCCATGCCGATCGCGGTCGCGACGATCCCGCCCTCGGCGATCGGCGTGTCGAGCACGCGATGCTCGCCGTACTTGCGCTGCAGACCCTCGGTGGCGCGAAACACGCCGCCGAAATAGCCGATGTCCTCGCCCATCAGCACCACCGCCGGATCCCGCCCGAGCATGATGTCCATGGCGGAATTCAAGGCCTGAATCATGTTCATGTTCGCCATGGCAACCCCTCTAGGAACGCCTATGCGACGCTGGCATTGGGGACTCCGGGCGTTCCGCGCCTGGCGCGGCGCTCGCGGGGCTGGCGGCGCCGGCGGCAGACGCGGCGCGCTCCGCGCGCATCAAGGCGCGCTGCCTGCGCAAATGCTCCGGCATCTCCTTGAACAAATCCTCGAACATCAGATCCGCGTCGAGCCGCGGACCCTCGCTCATCGTGCCGAAGGTGACCGCCTCCTTCCACGCCGCCGCGACCAGCCCCTCGAGTTCCGCCGTCAACGACTGGTGCCGCGCCTCCGACCATTCGCCGAGCCTGATCAAGTGTTGTTTGAGACGCTCGATCGGATCCCCCAGCGGCCAATGCAGATGATCGTCCTTGGCGCGATAGCGCGCCGGATCGTCGCTGGTGGAGTGCGCGGCCGCACGATAGGTGACGAGCTCGATCAACGTGGGCCCCGCGCCGGTGCGTGCGCGCTCCGCCGCCCACTGCGTCACCGCGTAGACGGCGAGGAAATCGTTGCCGTCGACGCGAATCCCCGCGATCCCGTAGCCCGGACCGCGCGCCGCGAAAGAGCGCTGCTCGCCGCCGGCGTAGCCCTGAAACGTCGAGATCGCCCACTGATTGTTCACCACGTTGAGAATCACCGGCGCCTGATACACCGAGGCGAACAACAGCGCGTGATGAAAATCGGCCTCGGCGCTGCTGCCCTCGCCGATCCAGCTCGCGGCGAGATGATCCTCGCCCTTGATCGCCGCCGCCATGGCCCAGCCCACGGCCTGCGGAAACTGTGTCGCCAAATTCCCGGAGATCGAAAAAATATTGCCGGCTTTGGAGTGATACATCACGGGCAGCTGGCGTCCTTTGCACATGTCCCGCGTGTTCGACAGCAGCTGACACATCAAATCGACCAGCGCGATGCCGCGCGCGATCTGCAAACCCTGATTTCGATAGGACGGAAACAGCATGTCGCCCGGCCGCAGCGCCATGCACTGCGCGACCGACACCGCTTCCTCGCCGAGCGAGCGGATGTAGAACGAGATCTTGCCGCCGCGCTGATTGCGCTGCATGCGGTCATCGAATATTCGCGTCAGCAGCATGTGGCGCAGCCCGACCTGAAGCTCCGCCGGATCGAGATGCGGATTCCATGGCCCGACTGCCTCGCCCGCATCATCAAGCACCCGAACCAGTTCGATCGACAGTGCCCCGATATCCCGCGCCCGTGCGTTGATGTCGGGACGAGGCACCGCTCCGGCGGGGGATAATTGCACGTAACTGAAATCCGGCACCTCGCCCGGCCGGGCGGGCGCGCGGGGCAGATGCAGGCGCGAAGGCTTGTTCATGGGCGCAATTCAGGCATCTGCGTAATTTACGTCCGTCGAGCCGCCTGTGTTGCATTCATTCGGACACTATCTAATAATTCGGTATGTTCATTCCGAATATCTATTGAAAATGGAAAAACCATCTCGCCCCGCCAGTGATCGTCCAACCATCGACCGCCCGGCCATCGATCACCGCGCAAACGATCGCCCCGCCATCGATCGCCCCGCCATCGATAAATTGGATTTGCGGCTGCTCGACATTCTACAGAGGCACGGCGCGCTGTCGGTGGCCGAGGTGGCCGCGCAAACCCGGCTCTCGACCACGACTTGTTGGCGGCGCATTCAGCAACTCGAGCAGAACGGCGTCATCAAGGCGCGCGTAGCGTTGCTCGACCGCAATGCGCTCGGGCTCGATGTGACCATCTTCGCGCACGTCAAACTCGCCACCACCGGACGCGACGCGATTGCCGAATTCGAAGCGGCCATCCGCGACCGCGCCGAAGTGCTGGAATGCTACACGCTCACCGGCGAATGGGATTTCCTGTTGAAGATCGTCACCCAGAACATCAAGGCCTACGAAGCGTTCTACCTCGACTATCTGTCGCGCATCCCCTGCGTGCGCTCCGTGAACTCTTCGGTGGCGGTCACCGTCATCAAGGAATCGACTGCGTTGCCCCTGGGAATCTGACAACGGGATTTAACAAGGGAATTTAACGAGGAGCTAACGGCGTCGCCCTTGGGACTCGAGGGGGATTTAACCCGGCAACGGTGGCGAGACTACTCCGCGGAGAACTGCTACAGCGTGGCGGTCGCGACATACTGGTCGGTGATCGCGGTCACATACGTCTTTAAGCAGGCGACCGAGCGGCATTGGATACACGCCGGCTCGAAGAAATCACTCAGCGGGGGTATACACGCCATCCGGAGCAGTGGGCCGAACACCTTCACACACCGCCCGGCGGGACCAGATGACCTGCCAACGAGACACGCTCCAGCCGGATCAGACAGCCGATATGCATATTAATGTCGCCGACCCACCGCGCGTCGTCAAGCGTAGAAAGCACCGCAAACATCGAGAAATGCAGGCGCTGGGCTTCGGCTTTATCAGCAGATCAAAAAGGGAGGATTTGACGGCGTTGCCGAGGGAGTTTGGCGGCGTCGCGACCGGAGAGGCGTCGGCGTTTTTCACGGCTTCCAGCGGAATCGCTCGGCGCTGCTAACCTCGCCGTTCGAACCCCGCATCCGCGCCGGCGCGAGAGGCTGAAGCGGCTATTTCTCATCCAGCTCTCTTTTGAGATCGTCGGACGAGCGGTGCTCAGGCTCTGCGGATTCACTCTCCGTCGACCCGCCCAACGCACTGATCAAATGCGTCGTCTTCGGACCTTCGCCCACTTGAAACTTTCGCGCGGCCTGCTCCAGGACGCGGTCCGCATTGGTGACTCGCCGGTGCTGGCGCAAATGCTCGTTCCAGGTATCCGATTGGAATGTCTCGATAAAACGACCCTCCGCCGCGGGGTCCTCGAACACCCCCCAATCGAACGCCCCATCGCGCCGCCGTTCGCGCGCCACCCGGCCGAGAGCGCGCAAGAATTTCTCACGATTTGACGGGTCGATGTGATACTCGATCAGTACCAGCACGGGTCCCCTGTCGGCGTCCACCGGCCCTGACGTCACCGGATCCGGCCAGTGCATGGATGGCGAAAAATCGACGTTCGCGCCGGTCTGCAGCTTCCACCTCCAGGTGAGTGCGATCGCGATCAGCGAGCCCGCGGCCGCCAGGACGAGAGCCACGGGCACTCCGGCCCTCTCAGCCGCTTCGCCCCAGATCGCGCTGCCGAGGGTCAGTGCGCCGAACATCACTGTGACGTACATGGCAAGCCCGCGGCCGCGAACCCAGTCGGGCAGCGCCACCTGTGCCGAGACATTGAGATTCGAGACGGCCGTGATCCAGGAGGCGCCTGCGATCAAGCTCGCGGCAATGGCGGTCGCTTCCGCGTGTGCGACCGCATACAAGCCGGTCGCCACCGCGGTGCCCACGGTGGCCGCGGCGACCAGCCGGTCTGCCCCCCACTTCACCCGCAATGGGCGCAGCAGGAACGCTCCGCCCACGGCGGATGCGCCGATCGCACCGAGCAACACGCCGTAGAGCGCAGGGCCGCCGCCGAGTTGTCGGCCCGCCACCAGCGGCAATAGCGCCCAATATGCGCTCGCAAACACGAAGAATGCCACGGTGCGGATCAGGGTCGCACCGAGATGCGTGTTATAGCGCGCGTGCCGGACCCCGGTGCGCAGCGCGTCACCGAACGACTCCGACGGCAGCGGATCGACGCGCTTGCGCGGTGGACGCCACCAGATGAGCGCGGCGATCACCCCGATGTTGCTCACCGCATCGAACCAAAATGGCGCGGCGATTCCGAGCGTCGCCACCATGACGCCGCCGAGTGCGGGACCCAAGGCGCGGCTGACGTTGATGCCCACGCTATTGGCAGCGACGGCCGCGGGGAGATCCGCTTTTGGCACCAGCTGACCAACCACCGCCTGCCACGCGGGCGCGGTGATGGCCGAACCCATCGTCACGATGAAACTGAGCGCCACCAGGCTCGCCGGTCCGATGAGATGCCGCCAGACGAGCGCGGCAAATATCGCGGAACTGACGGTGATGGCCGATTCGCCGGCGATCAGGAATCGGCGCCGATCGACGATGTCGACCAGGGCGCCGGCCGGAATCGCAAACAGAAACATGGGCAGCGTATTCGCCACCTGAACCATCGAGACCACAAACGGGTTCGGATCCAGGTTGATCATGAGCCAGCCCGACGCCACGTTGTACATCCACGTGCCGATGTTCGAGACGACCGTCGCGGTCCAGATGATGGCAAATGCACGCTGCCGAAAGGGCGCCCACGCCGTGCTCGCAGCCGCGGTCGCGCGTACGGGCGCAGGCGGGTGGATTGCACTAGGGTCCGTCAGGATACTCCCCTCGTCCGGGGCGCGTTATGTCAGAAGCACCGTCGCGCCGATGGTTTTTCTTGCCTCCAAATCGCGGTGCGCAGCCGCAGCATCGCGCAGCGCCACCCGCTGGCCGACGTGCGCCTTGACCTGGCCTGACTCGAGTTTCTCAAACAGATCGGCGGCGCGAGACGTCAGCTCTTCACGGCTCTTGATGTAGTCGAACAGCATGGGGCGGGTCGCGTAGAGCGAACCGCCGGAGGCGAGTTCGGAGAACTTGAAATCCGCGATCATTCCCGAGGACTGGCCGAAGTGCACGAACATGCCGCGCAGCCGCAAGGATTTGAGCGAACCTCGCCACGTGTCCTTGCCCACCGAATCGTAGACCACGTCGCAGCCCCGCCCACCGGTGATGTCCTTGACGCGCGCGACAAAATCCTCGGCGCGATAGTCGATCACGTGGGTATAGCCGTTGGCGCGGGCCATGGCAGTTTTTTCCGGCGACCCGGCCGTGCCGATCGACGTCGCACCGAGGGCCCTCAGCCACTGCCCCAACAACAGGCCGACGCCGCCGGCGGCCGCGTGCACCAGCACCGTATCGCCCGCCTTGACCGGATAGCACGACGTCAGCAGGAATTGCGCCGTCAAGCCCTTGAGCATGATCGACGCGGCCACGTCGAACTCGATGTCGTCGGGAAGTTTGACCAGCCGCTCGGCCGGCACGACGCGCCGCGTGCGATAGGCACCGAGCGGCATCGTGTAGGCCACGCGATCGCCCACGGCGAGACCCGTGACGCCGTCGCCCAATTCATCGACGATTCCCGCGGCTTCCGCGCCCGGAATGAGCGGCGTCGTCGGCCAGGGATATAACCCGCTTCTAAAATAGGTGTCGATGAAGTTGACGCCGATGGCGCGCTGCACGATCCGCACCTCGCCCGGGCCCGGCGCGGGCGTCTCGAGCGCGGTCCACTCCAATGCCTCGGGTCCGCCCGCGGTGCGCACCACCACGCCCATGTCCGTCGTCGCTTGCGTCATGCCGTCACCTCGCTGCCGCTACCCCGATCCCACTACAAAACGCCGGATGCGCACGATGGCTTCGTCCAGCGCCGACTCCTCGGCGGCGAAACACAGCCGCACGAAGCCGCTCGTCTCCCGGCCGAACGCGCCGCCGTCGAGCACCGCGACCCGCTCGCGTCGATACAATTCGCACATGAAATCGTAGCCCGTAAGACCCGTGCCGCGCACATCGACCAGCATGAACATTCCGGCGTCCGGAACGCAGCACTTGAGCCCGCGGACTCCGGCAAGTCCGGCGAGCAGGCGTTGCAGCCGCGCAGCGCAGAACTCGCGCATCCTCGATTCAGCGGAGTCCGAGACGCCCAAGGCGGTCACCGCCGCCTCTTGAATGAACCCGGGAAGCCCGTACAGCATGCACATCGCCAGATTGTGCGCATGGCTCACCAAGGCGGGCGGTCCCACCAGCCACCCCGCGCGCCAGCCGGGCATCGAATGTGATTTCGACAGGCTGCTGATTGTGACGACCTGCTCGGGCAATGCCGCGGCGAGACTCGGCACCCGCCCGCCCGGCGCGAGACCCGCATACACCTCGTCCGCCACCACCCAGAGGGAATGCCGGCGCGCCAGTTCGCCGATCACCGATAGATCACCCGCGCTCAAAATCACGCCGCTCGGATTATTCGGCGTCGCAAAAAACACCGCGCGCGAGCGCGGCGTGATCGCCGCCTCGAGCGCCGCGAGATCGACGCGAAACCCGTTGGCGGCCGGCGCCGCGACGCGGACCAGCTTCGCACCGGAAGCTTCGAGCGTGGCGGGATAAGTCGGGTAGAGCGGCTCGAGCGCGATCACCTCATCGCCCGCGCCGGCGATGCACAGTGCAGTGGTGAACAGCGCGTTCTGCGCGCCGGCGAGGAATATCACATTGGCCGCCTGCACCGTCTGACCGGTCCTGGCACGGTGCCGGGCGGCGATCGCCTCGCGCAAATGTTCGCGGCCCGTCGCGGGCGTGTAATGCGTGTCGCCGGCACGCAGGCGCTCGATGGCGCGTTCGAGCACCGGTGCCGGCGTGTCGAGATCGGGATCCCCGACACTCAACAGGATCACATCTTCGCCGCGCTCCTGCGCCGCCCGCGCGGCGTAGTGAATCAACCACGCGTCCGTTCCGTCTCCCGCGATTCGCTCGACCAGCGCCGAATACCGCATTTTTTCTCTTGCGTAGCTTATGGCAGTGCGCAATCCTAACGCGCTTTACTCTGTCGCGTTCGATTTCAAACCGTTCGATCTCACACAAAGGGTCCAATGTCGCGCAGCATCGGCGGGTATCTGGTCGAACTCCTGGCGGAGAACGGCATCGACACGGTGTTCGGCATTCCCGGCGTGCACAACCTCGAGCTGTATCGCGGCCTCACGGCGTCGAACATCCGCCACGTGCTGGTGCGCCACGAGCAAGGCGCCGGCTTCGCCGCGGATGGCTATGCCCGGCTCTGCGGCCGGCCGGCCGCCGCGTTCGTGATCTCGGGCCCCGGCCTGACCAACATCATGACGGCGGTTGCCCAGGCGTATTCCGATTCGGTGCCGATGCTGGTCGTGGCGGCCGCTCCGGTCAGCGCCTCTTTCGAAAAGCAGTGGGGCGTGCTGCACGAGCTGTTCGATCAAGCCGCGGTCGCCGCCGGTGTGTTCGGTATCGCACGCTCGGCGCGCACGGCGGAGGATGTGCGCGATCACCTGCGCGTGTGCCTGGCCTCGTTTCGCACCGGACGCCCGCGACCCGCCTATTTGGAAATTCCGCTGGAGCTGTTGGCGGAGAACACCCTCCTCGAGCCGCTCCGCTTCGAGGACTCCGCGCAATTGCCGCTGGCAAATCCCGAACAGGTCGACGCCGCGGTTCGTCTGCTCAAGGTGGCGGCGCGCCCCGTCATCATCGCGGGCGGCGGCGCCCGGCGCGCCGGAGTGGAACTGCAGCGCCTGGTCGAAGCGCTCGACTGCCCGCTGCTGACCACGGCCGCGGGAAAAGGCGTGCTGGCGGACAAGCACCCGGCGAACTTCGGCGCCACGCTGCCGTACCGCGCCGCCCAGAGCCTCGTCGCCGAGGCGGACGTGGTGCTCGCCGTGGGCACCGAGTTGGGCGAGACCGATATTTATTCGAGCATGAAACTGCCGTTGGGCGGACTGCTCATTCGCGTCGACGTCGACCCGGTCAAACTCTCCGACCATTACGCAGCGGATGTGGCGGTGTGGTCCGACGCCCGCGGCGCACTGCACGCGATCAATCACGCATTGGCGCGCCACCCCCCGGAGGATCAGACGCCGCGGTCGGGATGGCGAACCGAGCTCGGCGGTGCGGCGGAATTTCGCGCCCAGATCGAGCGCGGCTTCGACGCGCCCGCCCACGCCCAGTGGACTGCGCTGCGCGCCATCAAGACGGCGCTGCCCTGGGACGGTGTGGTGTTCACCGACATGACGCAAATCGCTTATTTCGGCAACTATGCGTATCCGGTGGACGGACCCGGCCAATGGTTTCATCCCTCGGGGTACGGCACGCTGGGATTTGCATTGCCGGCCGCTCTCGGCGCCAAGCTGTCGAGTCCCGCGCGCGCCGTCATGGCGCTCGCCGGGGATTTCGGACTTCAATTCACCCTCATGGAACTCATGACCGCGGTCGAAGCCGGCATCAGTTTGCCGATCGTCGTCTGGAACAATGGCGCGCTCGGTCAAATCCGCGACGACATGGTCGCCGCCGGAATCCCGCAGCTCGGCGTGATCGCGCGAAATCCCGACTTCGTGGCCTTGAGTGTGGCCTGCGGCGCGCAAGGCAGGCGTGTACATGACGCGGCCGCGCTCACCGAGGCCATCCGCGCCGCCTTGAGCCATCCGGGCCCCACGCTGATCGAGGTGGTGGCCTCGAGCTTCCTCAACCATTCGATTCAATGACAGGGGACATCATGATCATCTCAATCGCCCGTTTCGCGGTGCTCGCCGCCGCTCTTCTCACCCTGCCGGCCTTTGCCGGCGAACAAATCAAGGTGGTCGAACACCCGGTGGGCGAGACCAGCGTGGATCTCGGCCACAAGGGCGACTCCGTCGGCGACATGCTGGTTTTCGCGAACGCCGTATTCGATGCCGCGAACAAAACGCAGGTCGGCACGGATCAGGGCTTTTGCATTCGCACCATCGTCGGCAAGAGCTGGGAATGCCTCTGGACCCTGACGCTGAAGGCCGGTCAGATCACCGTCGAAGGGCCGTTCATGGACACGGGCGATTCGCTGTTCGCCGTCACCGGGGGCACCGGCAAGTACGCGGGCGCCAAGGGCAGCATGACGCTGCATCCACGCGACGCCCAATCGACGAGCTACGATTTCACCTACGATCTGCTGTAATGCCCTTCACCCTCGAGCATTGTCTGCGCTGCCGGCGCGATTTCCCCGCGCTGACCCGCAACCCCGACATGGCCTTCCTTGACGGTCCGGGCGGCAGCCAGGTGCCTCGCGTGGTGGTCGATGCCATCGCCGACGTCTACGGCTCGTGCAATGTGAACACGCACGGAAATTTCGCCGCCTCGCGGGAAGTGGATCGGCGCATGGAAGCCGCGCGCACGGTGGTCGCGACATTCCTCGGCGCTGAAAACGGATCGTGCATTTCTTTCGGCCAAAACATGACGACCTTGAACTTTGCCCTGGCCACCGCGATCGGCCGCACCTTGCAGCCGGGCGACGAAGTGCTGATCACCCAGCTCGACCATGAAGGCAATCGCGGACCCTGGCTCTCGCTCGAGGCGCGCGGCGTCATCGTCCGGGAAGTGCACTTGCTGCCGTCCGGCGAATTGGATTCCGCCGACATGGCCGCCAAGGTCACGCCGCGCACGAAGCTGCTCGCCATCGGCGCGTCCGCCAATTCGCTCGGCACGGTGAATGACCTTGCATTGGCGCGCCGCCTCACCGCCCACGTGGGCGCCCTCCTGGTCATCGATGCGGTGCACTATGCGCCGCATTTTCCGATCGACGTGCAGGCGCTCGGCGTGGATTTTCTGCTGTGCTCCGGCTATAAATTCTACGGGCCGCACGTGGGAGTGCTGTATTCGCGCCCCGGCGCGCTCGAGCGTTTGCCGACCGATCGATTGAGCGTGCAGGATCCCGCGCCTCCGTACCGGATCGAAACCGGCACGTTGAATCATGCGGCGATCGACGGATTGCGCGCCGCGGTCGAATACATTGCCGGTTGGGGCGGCGGCGTCTCGCTGCGGGAACGCATACTCGACGCGATGACGAGCATCGCCGCCTACGAACACGAATTGGCCGGGTTCTATCATGAGGCGGTGCTCAAGATTCCCGGGGTCCGTGTCTGGGGTCCGGATTTCTCGCGCCCCCTGCGCGCGCCCACCGTGTCGATCACCCTCGAAGGCGTTCCCGCCGCCGCGATTGCAACCGCCGCGGGCCGCCGCGGGATTTGCGTCTGGGACGGAAATTTCTATGCGGCACGCCCTGTCGAAGTACTCAGGCTAGCCGGGCGCGGCGGCCTGTTGCGCACCGGCGTCTCCATGTACAACACGCGCGAGGAACTCGGCCGCCTGCTGACGGAAATAGAACGGATCGCGGCTTGAATTCTAAAGCGCCGGCTCAGGCGCCGCCGCCGGCCAGGTGCGCCGCCAACCGCTCCGCGTGATCGCGCAATTCAGGCGCAGCGGTCGCCTCCCAATGGCCGGCCCGCAACATCGGCCCGAGATAAAACAGCGCATCGCTCAGGCCGCCCTGCGCGTCCACGCACGCTCCATTGAGACCGGTACGCAAGCCGAGGTTCAAAGCGTCCCGCGACACCAGGCCCGAGGCGCGCAGCGAACTCATCAGAGGGTCGGCCGATCGCTCGAGCGTGTAATCGGGACCGGTGGCATTGATGACCAGATCCGCCGTGAGCGTCCGCACCGCCACACCGCCGCGCGCACGCCACGAGACCTGCAACCGGTCATCCTCGGTCGGCAGCACCGCCATGATCCGGCCCGCGTTCACCTGCAGCCGGCCGCCCGCGCGCAGCGCCGCGATGTGCGCGGCGAGAGCCGGCGGCAACCGGTGCCGGTGCACGTCCCAGTGAGTTTGCAGGTGCCGCACGAAGCGTCTGCGCTCCTCCTCGGGCAAGCGCTGCCACACTGCCGGCGCCAGATGACGCACCAGGGTCACGACTTCGCGCCAGTCGCCGCCCGCATCTTCTGCCTCGCGCGCCAGACGACGGCCCGCGGCCAACACCCGGCGAATCGAATGGGCGCTGTCGAGCAGCGCCTCATGGGCGCCATACGTCGCCGTCGCGCGAAACACGGTTTGCTGCTGCGGCAGCAAGCCGCGTCGTGAAATCGTCACCAGCCTGGGCGTTCGGGCAGCGTCCCGGCTGAGCGATGCCGCGACATCGGCCATGGTCAAGCCGTTGCCGACGATCAGCACGCAGTGCTGCGCCGACAATGTCGGGCACGGAGACCAGGGATCGTGCCGATAGGCGGGATGGTGGAGTAGCGAAGCGGCCCACGGCGGTAACGCCGAGGGCGGATTGCCCAAAGCCAGGATGATGCGATCCGCGGGGAGTGCCGGCCGAGCCACAAACTCCGCCGCGAGCGGCTGTGCCCCCGCGCGCCGCGTGACGGCCCGAACTTCGTCGAATACCCGCACCAGCCTCGTGTGCGCCGGCGCCGATCGCTCGGCGAGCAGCAGAACCTCCTGCAGGTAGTCGCCATACAGCGCACGCGGCAGAAAGTCCTCGCCGTCGGCGTCCGGCAGGCGGCGTTGCGCAAATCGCAGGAACTGCAGGGGATCCTCTGTATCGGCGGACAGCCTCGCGGCCGGAACGTTCAAAAGAAACGGAAAATCGCGATCCGCATAGGCCACGCCGCGGCCCACCTCGGCGGCGCGCTCGATCAGTATCACATCGGTGGGCGCCAAAGGCGGGCGGCGCAGCAGTTTCGCGGCCAACACCGTCCCGCAAAACCCCGCCCCTATGATGACCAGCGTATGACGCATGCTTGAAAATTCTACCAATAAGGGTGTCGGCGGCTGCGCTGGCATTTTGCGCAATTCATGGTCAAATAGCGCCTTAGACTCCGGCGAGGGCCAGGTTCATGCGACCCAGCAAATTGATCTACTACTCGGACTTCTACGTCTATCCGCCGGTGATCGTCGGATTGGCCGCGGTCGGCGTCGCGCATGCGACCTGGACCGACCGCACCGAGTGGCTGTGCGTCGTGGCGGCCGGATATCTGATTTGGACTCTGATGGAATACGTCCTGCACCGCTCAGTCTTGCACAAGAAAACCTACTTCGCACCGCTGCATGGTCAGCACCATAGCGCTCCCCTGTCGTTCATTGCGACGCCTCCGTGGGTAAGCGTACTGGTGCTGAGCGGCCTGTTTCTGTTTCCGGTGTGGTGGTACTTCGGCTTCGACGTCGCCGACGGGCTCACCGTCGGCGTCATGACGGGTTATTGGTGGTACGGAATCGTGCATCACGTCATCCATCATCACGTGCAGCGTGCATCGCCCTCTTATTTCAACGAGCTTCGCGCCTGGCACATGCGGCACCACTACTCGCCGCAGCGTGGCAACTTCGGCGTCACGACGCCGTTCTGGGACTACGTCTTCGGCACCACCATCCGGGTGCGCGACAAGGCGGTCATGTCCTCGTGAACCCCGAGGCCGGCACGCGCCTGCAATCCGATGCCGTCAATCCGATGGGCACGGACGGATTCGAATTCGTCGAATATGCCGCGCCGGATCCCGACTTGCTGCGGCGTCTGTTCGAGAGCATGGGCTTGGCGGCAGTGGCCCGGCATCGCTCGAAGAACGTGACTCTGCACCGGCAGGGCGACGTCAATTTCATCATCAACGCCGAGCACGACAGCTTCGCGCAGCGGTTCGCTCGCAGCCATGGCCCCTGCGCCTGCGCCATGGCATTTCGCGTCGCGGATGCACGCTCCGCCTACGCGCGAGCACTGGCACTCGGCGCCAAGCCCGGTCCCGACACCGCCGGGCCGATGGAACTCAACATCCCGTCGATCGAGGGGATCGGCGGAAGCCTGATCTACCTCGTGGATCGCTACGGCGAGCGCACGATTTACGACGTCGACTTCGTGCCGGTTCACCCAAGCACCGCTGCGGTTCATCAGCCGGTGGGGCTGACGCGCATCGATCACCTGACGCACAACGTCCGGCGCGGCAACATGACGCAGTGGGCGGGCTTCTACGAGAAATTATTCAACTTCAGGGAAATCCGCTACTTCAGCATCGAGGGCAAGGAGACCGGCCTGTTCTCGCGCGCGTTGACCTCCCCCTGCGGCAAGATCCGCATCCCGATCAACGAGAGCCAGGACGACAAGAGCCAGATCGAAGAATACTTGAACGAGTACAAGGGCGAGGGAATCCAGCACATTGCGCTCGGCACGGACGAGATTTACCGGACCGTCGACGCCCTGCGCTCGCGCGGCGTCGAATTCCAGGAAACGCCGGACACTTATTATGAGGGCGTCAACGGCCGTGTGGCCGGTCACCAAGAAAACCTGGGCGAACTTGCACGCCGCGGTATTTTGATCGACGGCGATGCCGCGAGCGGCATTCTCCTGCAGATATTCACCAAGAATGCCATCGGGCCCATTTTCTTCGAGATCATCCAGCGCAAGGGCAACGAAGGCTTCGGTGAAGGGAATTTCAAAGCTCTGTTTGAGTCTATAGAGTTGGACCAGAAGCGGCGGGGCGTCATATGATGAACCCAGGCATGGCTCCCCCGGGCGCGGCCGTTGAACTTCACCGGAACGCCCATATCTAATCTGCCAACGGTCATTTCGACCGCCTGAGGGCTTGATATGCGCAAATTATTACTTGCTGCGACTCTTGCCGCGAGCGTGACTTTCGCGGCCTCCATGGCGACGCCGGCGCTTGCTGACGCGGATCCGACCATGGATCAGATCTATGCCGCGGCCGAAGGCGGCCATCTCGATCAAGCCCAGGAGATGATCACCAAAGTGCTGGCGGATCACCCCAGCAGTGCCAAAGCGCACTACGTGCAGGCCGAGCTGTACTCCAAGGAAGGCAAAACGTCACTCGCGCGCTCCGAACTGGCCACTGCCGAGCAATTGAAGCCCGGATTGCCTTTTGCGAGTCCGCGGGCCGTCCAGGAGCTCAAAGCTCATCTTGGCCTCGAGTCCCGCGTCACCGGTTCGACCGTCATGCGGCCGGTGGCCACCGAGGCTCGGTTTCCCTGGGGAACGGTGCTGATTCTGGCCGTGGTCGCCGGTATTCTATTGATGGTATTCCGCCGGCGTAGCACGTATGTGCAGTATCCCGCGGCGGGCCCCGGCGTGGGCGGCGCGCCCGGAAGCTATGGTCCAGGCTACGGCCCTGGTTACGGACCCGGCCCGATGGGCGGTGGCGGTATCGGCTCCGGCATCGCAGGCGGCCTCGCCTCCGGTCTCGCGGTCGGAGCCGGCGTTGTTGCCGGCGAAGAACTTGCCCATCATTTCCTGGATGGCGGTCGCGAGGGCGGCGTCTTACCGGCGGCAGAGGCCGGCGAAGCGCCCCCCAGCAATAGCGACATGGGCGGCGCGGACTTCGGTGTCAACGACCCAGGCTCAGGCTGGGACGACGGCGGCGGTTCCGGCGGCGGCGGCGACGATTGGAGCTGACGCGCGGCCGGACCTAATGCTTTGCACCGAACGTTTCATCGACCTTCGTCGACACGGCGTCCAGTAATTCGCGGCCGGCCAGGTCCGGCCGTTCTTTCTGAAGCTGCTTCATGTAGCGCATCGCAAACTGAGTCCTCGGATAGTCTGATCCGAACCACGGGTTCTCCGCCTTCCAACTCTTGAGTTCTGGATTCTTGGAGGAACCCGTCGAATCCGTCGCCGCCGACCGGGCGGGCTGATTCGCTATCTCACGCTCCAGCTGTTTACGAAGACTCTCATTTTGAAGTCGCATACTCTCTAATTGCTGTTGAACTTCCCGTTGCTGTTTGTCGAGCTCGTTCTGTCGCTCCTGTTGCTGTTGAAGGAGTTGCTCCAGACGCTCCTGCTGTCGCAGCGTCTGCTGATTACTGCGGCACTGAGTCAAGTCCGTACCCTGCATTCCGGCACACGTATCTGTCTGTTCGGCGCAAACCGCTCCGGAAAAGACAGAGATACAGAATAAGAGGCAACCTGTTTTCATCGTTGTACGTCCCCCAAGCCCGCCGACTGTTCCCGTCAATTTAGTGATTTTGGGCACCGATAGCTAGGAGGCTGTCAGGCCCCTGTATCAGGCGGGTGTCGAGTGTGCGCTCCCCCGACTTACTCGATGTGTCGCATCGATGCCACTCATAAGGAATTCAAACGATGGTGTGTTGAATTCCTCGTTTTACTTTGCTGTGTAAAGATAGGAACTTTGCTTGGCGAAGCTAAGACCTTTGCTGCGCAAAGAAAGTTGCTCCACAAAAGAGCGGCCCTCAGGCCGCGGGAAGAGCGACGAGAACGCGGTCTCGGGTGGCCGGCTGACACGAGCGAAAACGGGGGATTAACGAATGAAAACAATGCTTTGCAACTTTGTATTGCTTGCCGCCGGGCGGGTGTTGTGAGGTTGCTCAGGTTTGGCGCCGTGGCCGCCATGTGCGTCCTCGGCGGATCGGCCCTGATGCTGGTTGCCCCGCCGGCAAACGCCGTTCCCCCATTCGCCCGGCAGACGGGTTTGGCCTGCGAGGCCTGCCACACGATGCCGCCCGAACTCACGCCATTCGGCCGAAGGTTCAAGCTCAACGGATATACGCTTACCACGCGGCCGCCGCTGGTCAATGACACGGATGACTACAAGCGCAACACGCTGTGGCTCACCGATCTGCCGGGAATCGCCGTGCTCGCGCAGCTCAACTACAGCCATTACGACCGGGCGCCGCCGGATACCGCGAACCCCTATCCCGCCCACGCGCAAAGCGATACCTATCAGTTTCCAGATCAATTCAGCCTGGTGTACGCGGGAGCCGTCACGGACAAGGTGGGCGCATGGTTGCAATTGACCTACAACGGGCAAGGAGGCACCGTCGGCATCGACAATATCGATATTCGGTACAGCGACCACACGTTCGACAACAAGTGGGTGTGGGGCGTCACCGCCAACAACTATCTGACCTTCCAAGACGTCTACAACGGCATCGGTAGCTATCAGCTGCCGAACTTCAATACCGTGTCCTTGTCGACCGGCGGCGTCGCCGGCGCCGGGACGACCGGGCCGATCCTGAATGCTCTCGGGCCCGGAGTCGTAGCCGGTCTCGGCGCGTACGCCTTCTGGAATGACTCGCTGTACTTCGAATTGTCGGCCTATCACTCTGCGGTTGCCGGCAACGCTTCCCCCACCGTTGACAGCGCCAGTCTTGCCGCCAATGGCGGTGCCGTCGATCGGTTCGCGCCTTACGCGCGCATCGCCTACGAGCGCGACTGGGGCTACCACTCTGCGGAGATCGGCGCCAGCGCGCTGTACGTCAATTGGATTCCTTCGGCCGGCTACGTCTCGGCGCAGCAACAGTTGGCTGCGACGGCGGCGGGTGGTACGTACACGCCTACGCAGACCTACAACTCGGGAATTATCAATCGTTATACCGACCTGAGCCTCGATTGGCAGTATCAGTACAACGGCCAACACGACATCTTTGGCTTCATGGGTCATATCACCCACGAGCGGCAACAGAACAGCTCTCAGCTGGTGGCGGCGAACTTCCTCACCTCGGGTGCGACCGCTTCGTCGATCTACACCAATCCAACGGACACGCTGACGCAGGTTTTGGTCACCGGTGAGTATTTCCGTAATCGGCGCTATGGCGGACTCGTGAGTTTGACGCGAACGACCGGCACCTACGATCCGCTCGCGTATGGAGGCAATGGCTCACCGGCCAATCAATACGAAACCTTTGAGCTGGATTACGTTCCCTGGCTCAACTTCAGGCTCATTCTGCAGTACGACGTCTATCAGGTGGTGGCCAACAACCAAAGCCCCTTCAATCTGAGCAACGCCACCTTTCCCTCTTCCCCCGGCTTTACCAACATAAAAGCGGGGAACAACAACACTTGGGTAGTCGGATTATGGATGGACTACTAATGAAAAAGCTCACCACCCACTCGCTCCTGGCCGCGGCGATTGCGCTCACCTGCACGGTAGTTGGTACTGCACGGGCGGCGGAAATTTCGCTACCGCCTGATCCGGGGGCAAGGGACGCCCACACACTCGTCAGCTTTGCCTGCTCGAAGTGCCATGGTCCCTTTGCCAATGGAATCAGCATTTCGCCGATCTTCCCGATTCTGGCCGGACAAAATTCCGTCTACATCGACACGCAATTAAAGCTCCTGCGCCAGCACGGTCGCGCTGATCCCCACGCGCGGGCCTTCATGTGGGGGATATCTCATGCTCTGACCGATGAGCAGATCGCAGGCCTGGCGCAGTACTTCTCCACCCAGCCCGCCGTGAGCGGGCGCCCGTCAACCAACCCCGCGCTCGCCGCAAAGGGCAAAGAGATCTACGAAAATGGCACGCCGGGACCAAACAAAGTCATCAGATGCGCCGAATGCCACGGTGACAATTCCGCGGGAACCAATACGGTTCCGCGGCTGGCCGGACAGCATCACGACTACCTGGCGTTGCAATTGCACTATTACCGCGACGGGCTGCGCACAAACAAACTCATGAATCGAAATGTCAAGTACATCACCGATGACGAGATAGCCGCGGTCGTCGAGTATATCGGCACTTTGTCCGGTGATTCGTCGCCGTCGGACTTGACGTCACCACCCGCAGATTCGTCGCAATAGCGTCACGTCGATGCGGCTTCGGGGCCGGGCCGTTCCGCTCAGCCGCTGCGCCCGACGGCGTTCGCCACCGCGTCGTGCAGCGCCTTCATGCCGAAGGAGATGTCCTGCACGACACCGTTGAGGAAAAACGTCGGCGTCGCGCGGATGTGGCTGCGGCGCCCGCCCTCGATGTGTTCGCGCACCCTCTGCAGGTAGATGTGATCATCCATCTCCGCGGTGTAGCGCGCCATGTCGAGGCCGAGTTCCTCGGCATAGCGATGCAGATCCTTGTCCTTCAAATGTGACTGGTGCTCGAACAGCACGTGGTACATCGGCCAAAACCTCCCTTGCGCCGCCGCGGCCTCGGAGGCCTCCGCCGCCATCAACGCGTGCGGATGCGCTTCTTGGATGGGAAAGTGCCTGAACACGAACCGAACCTTGTTCGGAAATCGCTCGAGCAACAGCATCGGCGTGGTCGCCGCGACTTTGCAGGAGGGGCACTCGAAGTCGCCGTATTCGACCACCGTGATGCGCGCGAGCTCCGAGCCCATGCCGTGGTCGGTGGGTTCGAGCGGCACGGCCAGGGTGGCGGGGTGTGAAGTGGGGCTCATGGATCGGCTCCTCGTTACGCGCGGGGCGCGGGCAGCTCACTCGGTCGGATTCTTACACGGATCACGCTCGATCGGCGCAGCAACTGTAACTCGCCTTCACGGCCGATCCAGCCGGCGTCGAGCATCCGCTGCAGGCTGTCGATTCCCTCGATCGGCGTGCCGTCGAGCGCGAGCATGCGGTCGCCCGCCTCGACGCCCGCCTGGGCGGCGGGACTGCCCGGCACGACTTCTTGGACGTGCACCGCGCGATTGCGGGACAACCCGAAGTGGCGCAGCACGCGCGTCGCAATCGGCACGGTCGCACCCGAAACCCCGATAAAGGCACGGCGCACCCGGCCGTGCGCGAACAATTGCGCGATCACCCATTTCGCCGTGTTGATTCCCGTGGCGAAGCAGATCGCCTGGGCCTGCGGAATCATCGCGGTATTGACCCCGATCACCCGGCCCTTCGAGTCCACCAGCGGGCCGCCCGAGTTTCCCGGATTGAGCGCGGCATCCGTCTGGATGACGTCGTGCATCAGCCGGCCGGAGGTCGCGCGCAGGGTGCGCCCGAGCGCCGACACCACGCCCGCGGTGACGGTCTTGGAGAACCCGAGCGGATTGCCGATGGCGATCGCCACCTGTCCCACGCGCAGGCGCGAGGAATCGCCGAACTCAACGAAGGGCAGCGGGCCGGGCGAGCCGATGCGCAACACCGCCAGATCCGAGTCCGGGTCGTTGCCGACGAGATCGGCGCCGTAGCGCGTATCGTCGTTCAAGCGCACCGAGATCTCCTCCGAGCCGTGCACCACGTGACTGTTCGTCAGCAAATAGCCGTCGGGTGTGAACAGGAACCCCGACCCGCTGCCGTGGGCCGCGCGGCGGCTCTTGCGATGCTCCACCTCGATGAACGCCACCGCCGGCGACACCCGCTCCAACGCGCCGACCACCGCACCGGAATAGGCATCGAGCAATGACTCATCGTGCCCGGGCGAGGAGTCGCCTACATGTGCCGCGTCATCCATGCTCAACTCAGTATGATTTTCGGTTGCGCGGCAAGGCCTTCGACGATGAGGCGATTGACCCGTCGCACGAAGATCGCCGGGTCATCGAGTTCGCCGCCCTCGGCCAGCATCGCCTGATCGTAGAGCACATGGGCCAGATCGGCGAAGGCCGCATCGTCGATGGTGTCTCGGAGGCGCTCGACCAATGGATGCTTCGGGTTCACCTCGAGAATGGGCAGGGTGGCGAACGGATTGTTCTGGCCCGCCTGCTTGAGGATCCGGCCCATCCGCAAGCTCACGCCGAATTCTCCCGCCACCAGCACCGCCGGCGAATCGGTCAGCCGCGCGGACACCTGCGCGCTCGCGATCTTGCCCGCCAGCGCCTTGCCGAGCCGCTCCGCGGTATTCTTGAAGGCGGACTCGGCCGCGGCCTTTTCCGGCGTTTCGATGGCCGACGCCACGTCCGCGGCGCTGGTCGCGACATTGGCGAGCGTCTTGCCCTCGAACTCATGCAGGTGCCCGGCCACCCATTCATCGATGCGGTCGGTCAGCAGCAGCACTTCCATGCCCTTGGCGCGAAAGCCCTCGAGGTGCGGGCTGTTGCGCGCCGCGGCAAGCGTGTCGGCAGTCAAATAGTAGATGGCCTTCTGATCGCTCTTCATGCGCGACACATAGGCGTCGAGCGTGACCTCGGGGGCATCGCCGGCCGCGGCGGTGGAGTGAAAACGCAGCAGCTTGGCGATCCGCGCCTTCTGGCCCGGGTCATCGATGATGCCCTCCTTCAGCACCACGCCGAACGTCTTCCAGAACTCGGCGTATTCCTCCGGCTTGTTGGCCGCCAGATCTTCCAGCAGGTCGAGCGAGCGCTTGACCAGCGCGGATTTGATTTTCTCCACCGTGCGATTGTTCTGCAGGAGTTCGCGCGACACGTTGAGCGGCAGGTCGGCGGTGTCGACCAGCCCGCGCATGAAGCGCAGCCACTGCGGCAGGAGTTCAGCCGCCTTGTCCATGATGAATACGCGTTTGACGTACAGCTGCACTCCGCCCTTCTGCTCGCGCTCGAACAGATCGAAGGGCGCGCGCTTCGGCAGATACAGCAGCGAGGTGTATTCGATATTGCCTTCGACCTTGTTGTGCGCCCACACCCGCGCGGGCTCCGAATCATGCGTCAGGTGCTTGTAGAAGGCCTGGTAATCCTCGTCGCTGAGCTCGGATTTGGCGCGCGTCCAGAACGCCTTGGCCTGATTCACCGTCTCCTCGGTCTCGCCGGTCTTGAGCAGGATCGGGATGCTCAGATGATCCGAGTACTTGCGCACCAATTGGCGCAGGCGCGAAGGCTCCAGAAATTCCTTGTCCTCATCGCGCAGGTGCAGGATCACCTCGGTGCCGCGGTCCGCTTTGTCGGCCGCTTGAATCTCGTACTGGCCTTCCCCGTCCGAGTCCCAGCGCACCGCCGTCGCGTCCGTGCGCTTGGTGAGCACGGTGACCTTGTCGGCGACGATGAACGCGGAGTAAAAGCCGACGCCGAACTGCCCGATCAATTGAGCGTCCTTGGCCGAGTCCCCGCTCAATGTTTCCAGGAATTTCTTGGTGCCGGAGCGCGCGATGGTGCCGAGGTTCTCGATCACCTCCTCCTCGCTCATGCCGATGCCGTTGTCCTTGATGGAGAGCGTGCCCGCCGCGGCATCCGGATTGAGCGTCACCGACAACGCGTCGGCGCCCAACAGGTCGGGTTTCGCGAGCGCCTCGAAACGCAGCTTCTCGCAGGCGTCGGAGGCATTGGAGATGAGTTCGCGCAGGAAAATCTCCTTGTGCGAATACAGCGAGTGGATCACCAGCCGCAATACCTGCTTGGTTTCGGCTTGGAACTCTTTGATCTGCGGCTGTGTGTCGGTCGTCATGGCCCTGCAATCCGTGGTTGTTCTACAGGCACGCACGTACGGCGCGCGCAGGGCTGAAGATGGGGGGCCCGATCGCGGAATTCAACGGCGCGGCCTGTTTTCGCCGAGGCCGCCCTGTTTTCGCCGAGGCCGCCCCAGCCCAGCCCTTGGACCCTCCGATTCAGGTCACGCCGATTTACGGCCAGCCGGGCCGCGGGTTGAAGTTGAATTCGCTCTTCATGCGCTCGTAGGCCTCGAT
>Ga0181537_10000662_pt1 | contig 31870 bp, 29 predicted proteins | sample PEATcosm2014_Bin_39_FD_119765 | JGI IMG/M metagenome (GOLD analysis project Ga0181537, IMG submission 119765) | Peatland microbial communities from MTU Mesocosm Facility, Houghton, MI, USA - PEATcosm2014_Bin23_10_metaG | ecosystem: Environmental > Terrestrial > Soil > Wetlands > Peat | place... | reverse complement strand
TTACGGCGGCGCGGGAAATGCCTTCCCGTTCCAGCCTCCGTGCACGAGGTAGCCTAATGCCTGTCGCTCGAGGACATGGTGACGTCCTCGGGCGCGTTGACGAAGTATCCCTGGATGAACTCGATGCCGAGCTGCCAGAGCACCGCCATGGTGTTGGCATCCTCCACGCGCTCGGCCACCGTTTCGATGCCCTTGCGCTTCGCCGCCTCCACCAGGCCCTTCACGCGCTGCTGCTGAAGCTGATTCGTCGACAGCCCCTGCATCAGCGAGCCGTCGACCTTGATGAAATTCATGTCGATGTCGGCCAGCAGCTTCAGCGGGTCCCGGCCGGTGCCGAAGTGCTCCAGTGCGAACCGAAACCCGAGCTTGCGCAGGTTTTCCGCCAGCTCCTTGGTCTGCCGGATGTACTGATTCGCGAGGTCCTCGGTCACCTGGATGCAGATGCGCTTCGCTTCGATCTTCAGCGACTTCAGCTGGGTGTCGAGCCAGGAAACCAGGCTCTTGTCGAGCACGGTGTCCTTCGACACGCGCACGAAGATGCAGGCGGCCTTGCGGTTGGCGGCGAAGGACATCGACGCGCCGATGACCCAGCGATCGATGTTCTTCATCAGGTCGTTGCGTTCGGCCGCCGCGATGAATTCGGCGGGCAGCACCTCGCTGCCCTGCTCATCGAGCATGCGCACCAGCACGTCGAACATGCCCTTGTCCTCGCCGAGCAGGCTGGCGATCGGCTGCTGCACCAGGCGGAAGCGGTTCTCCATCAGCGCGCTCTTGATGTGCCTGACCCAGATCTTGTCGTAGGCCTGCACTCGCGTGTCGGTATCGGCCTTGTCGATGGCATACATCTGGTTGCCGCCGAGCTCGCGGCCGCGGCGCGTTGCGCTGAGCGCATCGAATATCGCCGCCCCGATGTCGGGATTGGCCGGCGGCAGCAGCCCCAAGCCCACCGTCACCGTGGCGGTTAGAGTCTTCTCCTCGATCGCGAATACATGCTGGTTCACGCGCTTCACGACGTTCTCGGCCCAGGTCTCGACGTCCCGCGCCGTGCCGCGCTCCAGCAGGATCAACAATCCGTTGCCGCCGAAACGGCCGCAAAGATCGGTGGAGGTGAGTTGCGAGCGCAGCAATTCGGCGAATTGCGCCATGAAATCCTCGCTGGCGAGCACGCCGATGGAACTTTGGATGTCGACGAAGCGGTCCGGCTTGACGAGGGCAAACTGGCGCACGCCGCCCTTCATGCCCTGCGAGCAGCGCTCGCGCACCGCGCTGATCAGGTAGCGCTGCTGCAGAAAGCGCGTCGAGGCGTCGTTCTTGACCGCTTCGGCGAGCTGCACTTCGAGATCGTGGCCTTTCTTGTGGCTCGCCGAAATGGCGATGCGGATGGCCGGCTCGTTCTCGTAGTCGGCCTTGGTGAGCAGCAGTTCGAGCGCCAGGCTGGAGCCGTCCGACAGCAGTGCCTGCACCTTCAGGCCGTGACCCGACCATTTGCCCTGCAGGCAGGCGACCAGCGCTCCTTTCAGCGCGGGATGCGTTTCCTGCTCGAACAAATCCATCAGCGGCGTGCCGGTGAGCGCATCGTCGCCCGAATAGCCGAAAAGCTCGAGCCAGGCGCGGTTGGCGTCGACGATGATGCCTTCCTGCACGTGCGTGATCGCATCCGCCGAGCCCTCGAGAAAATTCTGCAGCTGCTCGCGATACTCGCGGGCCGAGGAGAGGGTGGTCGAGAGCGCCCGTTCCAGGCGATGGGCGCGCAGCTCCCGGGTCACGACCGATTGCAGGCGGCTGCGGTTGGACAGGGTGACCACGTCCTGCGCGCCGAGGCGCATGGCGTCGGCGATGACGGCCTCTTCGGCCTGCTCACGCACGATGAGCACCGGCATGCCCGGCGCGCTCTGTTGCTTGACCTTCATGAGCGAGGCCAGATCGGTGCCGAGTTCCTCGATGAAGGCGATCAGCATTTCCGGGTTGATCTGCGTCAACGCATCCCCGAGGTCGCGGGCATCGGGCAGCCACGTACAATGCACCGGATGGCCGGCCTTGCGCAGCGTGCTGTTGATCGCCTCGACGTGGTCCTGCGACTTCGTCATGACGATCATTGGAACGGCTCCCTGTTCGGTCACGGGTCAAAAACCTCCTTGAAATGGCACCGAAGTGTACACCTCCGGATTTATCGATTCTGGGACCGGCGTCAACTCCTTTGGACGAATGCTTGCGGGCCCCGGCCGGCAACCGGGCCGGAATTGGCCAAGGTTCGGGGTTGCAGCTATGATACGCGCCCCTCAAGTCCGAGGCCTTCAATGGCGAACTACAGCACGAACGAATTCAAGTCCGGCCTCAAGATCCTAATCGACGGCGACCCCTATGCGATCGTCGAGAACGAGATGGTCAAACCGGGCAAGGGCCAGGCCTTCAACCGCGTGCGGGTGCGCAACCTGAAAACAGGCCGCACCATCGAGCGCACGTGGAAGTCCGGGGATACCGTGGAAGCGGCGGATGTGGTCGATACGGATATGCAGTACCTGTACAGGGACGGGGACTTCTTCAACTTCATGGCGCCCGAAACCTTCGAACAGCTAACCGCCTCCAAGGAAGCCGTGGGCGACGGTGCCCAGTGGCTGAAGGACGGCACGATGTGCGTCGTCACCCTGTGGAACGGCGTGCCGCTGCAGGTGACGCCGCCGGCGCACATGGAGCTCAAGGTGGTGGAGACGGATCCCGGCGTGCGCGGCGACACCGCGACCGGCGGCTCGAAGCCCGCGAAGCTCGAAACCGGCGCAGTGGTGCGGGTGCCGCTGTTCATCAACGAAGGCGAGATCTTGCGCATCGACACCCGCACCGGCGAATACCTGTCGCGCGGCAAGGGCTGATTCACGCATTGTCGATGGTGAACGCCATGGCGTCCGCGAGACGCGGCGCTCCGAGCGCCACCGCGACCAGGCGATCGAAACCCACGGCGACGCCGGCGCAGTCGGGCATGCCTGCCGACAGCGCCGCGAGCAGGTTCTCATCGAGGGGCGCCGTCGGCCTGCCGCGCGCGCGGCGCAGCGCCAAATCCCGCTCAAAACGCGCGCGTTGTTCGCCGCCATCAGCCAGCTCGTGAAAGCCGTTCGCCAGCTCCACGCCGCCCAGGTACAGCTCGAAGCGCGCCGCGACCGGCGGTGTCCCAGGCTTCAATCGAGCCAGCGAGGCCTGAGAGGCCGGGTAATCGCACACGAAACAGGGCCGCTCCGCCCCTAAGCGGGGACCGACGAGAAGGCCCATCAACAGGTCGAGCTTGGCATCGCGATCGAGCTCGGCACGGCAGACGATGCCGTGGCGCCGGGCCGCCGCGGACAGGTCCTCATCGCTCGCGCGGTGCACGTCGACCCCCGCGTGGCGCTCGAGCGCAACCGCGTAGCTCAGCCGCTCCGCCGGCTCTAGCGCCCGGTGAGGCGCGAGCAGGCAACCGATCAGCGTCTCGACCTCGCTCATCAATGCGGCATCGTCGAACCCCTGGCGGTACCACTCGATGAGCGTGAACTCAGGGTTGTGCCAGCGGCCGCGCTCTGCATCGCGAAACACCTTGCAGATCTGGTAGATGTCGCCGCTCCCCGCCGCCAGCAGCCGTTTCATGGCGTATTCCGGCGATGTGCCTAGGTGGTGGGTACCGAGACCGGCGACCTGCGTCGTCAACGAGTCGATTTGCGGATCGCTCACGGCGGCGGCGCTCAATACCGGAGTTTCGACTTCGAGCACGCCGCGCCGTGCAAAGAAGTCGCGCGCGGCGGCCAGCATGGCCGCGCGGCTCCTGAGGGCACTCAAGGTAGCCGTGGGGCGCCACGGCGCCTGGCTCACGTGACGACGCCCAGCGGCTGACCCAGCCGCACCATGTTCCCCGCGCGCACCTCTGGCAGCCAGCGCACGCGATTCGGTTCGAACAGCAGGATCACGGTCGAACCCATGTTGAAGCGTCCGAGTTCCGCGCCCTTGTCCAAGCTCGCCGGCGGCCCGGGTACGCTGGCGATCACGCGCCGCGACGCAGGCGAGATGTCGCCCGCCCACACGGTGGCCATGCTGCCCACATTGAGCGCCCCTACCAGCACCACGGCGAACTGACCGGCGTCCGAGTCGAACAGCGTCAATACACGTTCGTTGCGCGCGAACAAGCGGGGGACTTGACGAGCCGTCACCGCATTGACGCTGAACAGGCGGCCGGGAACGTACACGGTCTGGCGCAGCGTGCCGCGAAACGGCATGTGCACGCGATGATAGTTGAAGGGCGCGAGATAGATGGTGGCGAAGGCGCCCCCGTCGAACCGGCTCGCCCAAGGCTGGGCGGCCAGCAGTTCCGCCAGCCCGTAATGTCGGCCCTTGGCCTGCAGCAGCCGGCCGCGGTCGACCGTGCCCGCCTCGCTGACGCAGCCGTCCACGGGACTGGCGAGAATCTCGTTGCCGTCTGCGATGGGACGCGCGCCGTCCTTCAGGGCGCGGGTAAAGAAATCGTTGAAGCTGCCGTAGCGATAAGGATCGCTCTCGAGGGCCTCGGTCATGTCGACGCGATACAGCATGAGAAAGCCGCGAATGATCAGATTCTTGAGCCACGCGGCACGCACGCGGGTCGCCGCCCGCACCAGCCGGGAGATTGCGTGCTGCGGCAACAGATATTGGAACCAAACGAACAGCCGTCCGCTCATGCAGCGCCCGCCACGCTGCGGCGGGCCGCGACGATGCGTTGATAATCGCTCTGCAAGGCGTCGACGCTGAAAGGACCGGTCAGAATCGCGGTGAGGCGCCCATCCGGACTCAGCACGAAGATGGCGCCGGTGTGATCCACGGTGTAATTGCCGTCGGCCGTCGGCTGAATGATCACGCCCACACCGAATTTTCTGGCAAAGGATTCGATGCTCGGCTGATCCGCGGCGGTGAGACCGATGAAATCAGGATCGAAATACGGCACGTACTTCTGCAACTGCGCGGGGGTGTCGCGTTTGACATCGACCGATACGAAGACCACTTGCGGAAGCGCCGCAGTGTTGGCCGCGCGCAGGCGCTTCTGCATCGCCGCCAGGGTCGTGAGCGTCGCCGGGCAGAGGTCCGGGCAATTCGTATACCCGAAGAACAGCAAGGACCAGTGGCCGCGCAGATTGGCGCCGCCAAAGGCCCTTCCTTGCTGGTCGATCAGGCTAAAATCCGGCAACTCGCGGCTGGGTGCGAGAAAGGTTCCCGTGGCCAAGTCGACCGCGGGCGCCGGATGGCGCCACCAAATGGAGGCGCCGACGCCCGCCATGCCGATGACGCAGAGAAGTACGAAGGACAAGACTTTCGATTGAGCCGCCATGCGCCGATTATCCCACACAGCCCCCAAAGCCGTCGGCGCCGCCGGCGCGGCACCGCCAACCGTGGGCGGCTCGCGCGAGTCGGTGGGCGCCGCCATCGACCGCGTTTCAAGGGCTCTCGAGTCCGCACGCGTGCATTTCGGCCACGGCACCGACAATGCCCGCGACGAGGCGGCGGAACTGGTGTTCTTCGCCGCCGGCCTCGGGCATGAGCTGGGGTCGGGCGCCTACTCCCGACGCCTGACGGCGCGGCGGACTGCGCGGATCGATGCGCTGCTGAAGCGCCGTATCGGCGAACGCATACCGCTCGCCTACCTCACGCATCGATCCTTCTTTGCCGGTCTCGAACTGTACGTGGATGAGCGCGTCCTGGTGCCGCGCTCGCCCATCGCCGACCTCGTGCTGCGGCGATTTCAGCCTTGGGTGGACCTTGGCGCAGTACGTCGGATCCTGGATGTGGGAACGGGATCGGGTGCGATCGCTCTGGCCTGCGCCATGGCCTTTCCCAAGGCGCGGGTGGATGCCGTCGATGTGTCCGCGCCGGCGCTGCAAGTGGCGCGCCGCAACGTGCGCCGCCTGAATCTCGAGAAACGCGTCACGATGCTGCATTCGGACCATTTCGACGCCGTGAAGGGCCGCCGTTACGATATCATCGTCAGCAATCCGCCCTATGTGGGGCGCGCGGAGCTCGCCAGGCTGCCGCGCGAGTATGAACACGAACCGAGAGTGGGGCTTGCCTCGGGCGCCGACGGCCTCGATTCGGTGCGGGCGATCTTCGCCGCCGCGGGGCGGCATCTTAGCCGGCACGGAATTCTGGTCGTGGAAGTCGGCAATACCGAGCGCGCGCTGCTTCGCAGCTTTCCCAGACTGCCGTTTGTCTGGCCGGAGATCGCGATGGGCGGCGGCGGCGTGTTTTTGCTGCGGGCGTCGGACCTGGGACCGAAGTCCTAGGGAATTCTTGGAGCGTCGGCGAAATTGCAGCGTCGGCGAAAGGAGAGCAGCGGGTGGCGGGCAATACATTCGGTCGCGTATTCACGGTGACGAGCTTCGGGGAGAGCCACGGCCCCGCGCTCGGCTGCGTCGTGGACGGCTGCCCGCCCGGGATGGAGCTGTGCGAGGCGGATCTGCAGGCGGACGTCGACCGCCGCCGTCCGGGAACTTCACAGTACACGAGCCAAAGGCACGAGCCCGATACGGTGCGCATCCTCTCCGGCGTATTCGAAGGCAGGACCACCGGTACGCCGATCGGCCTTTTGGTGGCGAACGAGGATCAGCGCTCGCGCGACTACGAGAAGATCAAGGATCGATTTCGCCCCGGCCATGCCGACTACGCCTACCAGCAAAAATACGGCTTCCGCGACTATCGCGGCGGCGGGCGCTCCTCGGCGCGCGAGACGGTCATGCGCGTCGCGGCGGGGGCCATCGCGCGCAAGTATCTGCGCGAGCGGCTCAAGGTGAGCATTCATGGATACCTGGCGCAGATGGGCCCCCTGGTGATCGAGCCCAAGGATCCGGCCGCCGCCTACGACAATCCTTTTTTCTGCCCGGACCCGGGCCGCATCAAGGAGCTCGAGGAATTCATCTGGCGCATTCGCGAGGCGGGAGATTCCATCGGCGCGCGCGTGACCGTCATTGCCCGGGGTGTGCCGCCGGGGCTGGGCGAGCCGGTGTTCGGACGGCTCGATGCGGAGCTGGCGGGCGCCATGATGGGCATCAACGCCGTGAAAGGAGTCGAGATCGGCGCCGGCTTCCGCGCCGTCGAGCAGCGCGGCTCTGAGCATCGCGATGCACTCACTCCGCAGGGCTTTCGCAGCAATCACGCCGGCGGCGTGCTCGGCGGCATTTCCTCGGGGCAGGACATCGTGGTGAGCCTCGCGCTCAAGCCGACATCGAGCATCACGCTGCCGGGCGACACCATCGACATTCATGGCAGGCCGCTCCAGGTGGTCACCACCGGACGCCACGATCCGTGCGTCGGCATCCGCGCCACGCCGATCGCCGAGGCGATGCTGGCGTTGGTGCTGATGGACCACTATCTGCGGTTTCGCGCGCAGTGCGCGGATGTGGTCCTTACGACGCCGGTCATCACGGATGGGCCATGAGCAACGGGCTGCGCATCGCCGTGGTCGGCGCGTCGACCCTGATCGGCGAGGCGCTGATCGACGAGCTGCGGGCGCGAAAAATCGACTTCGCGGAACTGCATGCGCTCGAGGATGAACGCCACGTCGGCCGGCCGCTCGCCGCCGAAGAGGAAACCTCCAAGACGCTGCCCGTGAGCGATGTCGCGGCGTTCGATTTCTCGCGCGTGGATCTGGCCTTCTTTTGCGGACGATCCGCCCTGTCCGAACGCTACGCCGAGGCGGCCGCCGCGCACGCGTGGGTGATCGACGGCTCGGCCGCGTTTCGCGCGCGCGCCGACGTGCCGCTGGTGGCCGCGGACGTCAACCCCGGTGCGCTCCAGGGCGTCGGCGCCCGCGGCTTGATTGCTCTGCCGGGCAGCGCCAGCGTGGCGCTCGCGACCGCGCTCGCGCCTCTGCATGCGCTCGCCGGTCTCGAGCGAGCCGAGGTCGCGACCTATCAGGCGGTGTCGGGCAGCGGGCGGGGGGCCATGGATGAACTCGCCGGCGAGACCGTGGCGATGTTGAGCGGCAAGAAGGCAGGGGGCCGCGCCTTCGGCCGGCAGATCGCCTTCAACGTGATTCCGCAGGTGGACGAATTGGAGCCGGACGGCGTATCTCGCGAGGAGCGGCGGCTGCTGCAAGAGACTCGGCGGGTGCTCGATTTGCCGCTCTTGGGCGTCAATGCGACGGCCGTGCGGGTGCCGGTCTTCTTCGGCCACAGCCTCGCGGTGCACGCGAGCTTCGTCCGCCCGTTGAGCGTGGCCGATGCCGCGGCGGTGCTGCGCCGCGGCACGGGCCTGTCCGTCATCGAAGCGGATTCGACCCTGGAATTTCCGACCCCCGCTACATTGGCAACAGCGCCCGATCGGGTATATGTAGGCCGTTTGCGCGCGGATTCGACCCGTGACCGCTCTCTAAATTTCTGGGCCGTGGCCGATAATGTTCGGAAATGTGCGGCACATAACGCAGTTTCAGTGGCCCATATTTTGGTAAATAGACCTCAGTGAGATATAGTTATTGGCTTATGTAAAAAGCAAGTGAGAATTCGATTCCAAGTTCCTATAGCACAATGAACTTTATCCGCTTGCCTACCAGATTTCTGGGAGTAGTAATGTCCGTGACGATGCCCCGCCTGATGCTTCTGGCGTGCCTGCTGTCCGCTTCTCTGATGCGGCCGTCCCCGTCTTGGGCACTTGGCCTGGGTGAGATCCATTTGAATTCGGCGCTCAACGAGCCGCTGAACGCCGAGATCGACCTGATTGCGGCCGCCCCGGACGAATTGAACGCGCTGCGCGCCACTCTGGCCGGCCGCGACGCCTTCACACGCTACGGCATCGATCGTCCGCCCTTCCTCTCCACGCTGACCTTCAAGGTGGGCAAGGGCAAGGATGGCCGCGACGCCTTGCTGGTGCGTTCCACCGACGCGATCCCCGAGCCCTTCGTGACGTTCCTGGTCGAAGTGAACTGGGCGCGCGGCCGCCTCATGCGCGAGTACACGGTATTGCTCGATCCGCCGGTGTACACGCCGGGGGAGACGGCGAGCAGCGCCGCTCCGGTCACTTCACCCACCGTGGCCGCCCCGCCGGCTCGCCGGCCGGCCCCCGCGGCGCCGGCTCCCGCCGCTCCTGCGCCGGCTCCCAATCAATCCGCGGCCCGCTCGCAGACCGCGGCTGCGCTCGCCGGCAGCACGTATCGGGTCGGCAGCGGCGACACACTCACCAAGATCGCGCGCAGCTTGCGTGCGGATCTGCCGGGAGGCGCGACACCCGCCGCCATCGATCAAACCATGATGGCCGTCTACCGCGCGAATCCCGATGCGTTCGGCGGGAACATCAACATTTTGCGCCGCGGCGCCGTGCTGCGTGTGCCGGGCGCCGATGCCATCGCCGCGCTGAATCAGACCGAAGCGACGAACGAAGTGCACCGTCAGATGAGCGCCTGGCGCGAATCCGGCGCCGGCGCGGGCGGCGGTCACCTGCGCCTCGTGACGCCGGGCGCCGGCGGCGGTGCGAGCGGCAGCGCCGATGCGAGCGCGGCGGAAACTCAGGCGCTCAAGGATCGCGTCAAGGATCTGGAAGGGCAGCTGGCGGAATCGCATCGCTTGATCGATATTCGAAATAGCGAGTTGAGCGCGCTGCAGCGCAAGCTCGGTGTGCAGGGGACTCCTGCGACTCCCGCGGCGCCGAGCCCGGCTCAACCGGCTCAACCGGCTCACGCTCCCGCGCCGACCGCTCAGACGCCGCCGCCCGCCGTGAGCGCGGCTCCGCCCGCGGCCCCCTCGCCGCCCTCACAAAGCACGACGACGCCTGCACCCGTGCCCACACCGGCGCCTCCCGCGCAAAAGAAGCCGGTCCCGGCGGCCGCCGAATCGGGCAGCTGGATCGATTGGGTGGCGTCGAACTGGTGGGTACCTGCCGCCGTCATCATCGCGTTGATCGTGCTGATCGTGTTCGTGGCGCGGCGGCGCAGACTGGGCGGCGCGGGCGACTTGAGCAGACTGGAGGCGACCGACGTTGCCGACTTCCGCGACCCGACCGCCAAGCTCGGCGGCGTGCGCAAGGGCGACGATTCCTTCGTGGTCGAGGAATCCGGCGAACATCGCGCGCCGGAGTTCGGCGCTGCGCCCGATCGGATGGGCGATAAGCATTCCGACATCAAAGCCGCCGACGACACCATGTCGAGCGAGAGCGCGGTCAATCTCGATCAGGGCGATCCGCTGGCCGAGGCCGATTTTCACATGGCCTATGGTCTTTATGACCAGGCGGCGGACCTGGTGCGCATTGCGCTCGATCGCGAGCCGGATCGTCGCGATTTGCGGCTCAAGCTGCTGGAGATTTACTTCGTCTGGGGAAACAAGGATGCCTTCCTGCAGACCGCGAAGGAACTGGAAGCGACACGCGACCGTGCGCCCGCCGGCGAGTGGGACAAGATCGTCATCATGGGCAAGCAAATCTGCCCCGACGACCCCTTGTTCGCGGGTACCGCGGGAAGCGGCCGTGGCGCGGGCGCTCTGGTCGATCTGAACCTCGAAGGCGGCGAGAACCGCGTCGACATCGATTTGTTCGGCGATCCCGAAGGCGAACGCAGCCGGCTGGATCATCCTCTCGCGAAGGAGAGCCATGAAGCCGCGGCCGCCGGCGAGTCGCCGGACCTGCACGCCGGATCGGATCTTGACTTTACTTTGGACGCGCCCGAGCGCGGCGCCGATGAGTCTCCCACGCGTGAGATGCCGCCGCGCGACGAGCCCACGGTCGAGTCCGAGCTGATGAACTTCACGGATTCCCCCACCGCGGAATCGCCGGGGTTGAAGTCCAACGAGGTGCGCGACCGTCTTTCCTCCAAGACTGGCGCGGTCAAAGCCGATCAGACCGCCGAGGTGTCGATCGACGATTTGGGCCTGGATCTCGATCAGCTGGAGGAGACCGGCGAGCCGAGCCACTCTCAGCTGGAGGAGACTGGCGAGCCCAGCCACTCGCAGCTCGAGGAGACCGATCATCCTTCCGACGCGCCGACCATGGTGGCCGGGCTCGATGAGAAGTCGCGGCGCATGATGGCCGAGGCGGAGAGCCAGGCGCGCGATCGTGATCTGACCGAACTGGAACGCGAACTGGAGGCCTCCTTCGTCGCCGATCTGGGTCCGGATCACGAAGAAATCAAAACCGCGGTACTGGGTCCGGAGTCCGCGCCCACCGTGCAGATGCCGAACGTCGTTGACGTCGGCGCGACGTCGCGTTTCAGGTCCCCCGAGTTCTCCGATGTCGCGGACGGCGACAAGGTCGATATCGATTCCACATCGAAATTGCGCGGCCTCAGCGGCGACAGCATTGACCTGGATCTGGACCGGCTCGCGACGGCGCTGGGAAGCGGCGACACTCTCGATCAGCCGCGCGCCGAGGATGAGGTGTTCTCGAACGAAGTGTTCGAAGCCAGCCAGCGCAGCCGCGGCGTCGATCTGGACGTGGGCGAGGCGCTTGACGGATCGGAGGCGTCGACCAACCGGCTTCGGGAGGTTGCCACCAACAAGCTCCAGGCGATCTCCTCGACCGCCCGTACAGCCAAGATCAAGGCCGACGAGGACGGGCTTCAGGAATTGGAGCCGGTGACCATGAGCGAGGTGGGCACCAAGCTCGATCTGGCGCGGGCATACATGGACATGGGCGATCCTGAAGGTGCACGCAGCATCCTCGAGGAAGTCGTGCAGGAAGGCTCCGCCAGTCAGAAACAGGAAGCGCAGCGCCTGATCGAGACTCTGCCCGGTTAGGGCCGGACAGGCTCCTTACGTGGAGGTCTCTGGACCGACCACCGGAAGCCGCCGTGTCGCGGCCATCGTGGAGTATGACGGCACCGAGTACGCCGGCTGGCAGTCGCAGGAGCATTCGGCGTCGATCCAGGACGCGGTGCAGACGGCGCTTTCCTTCGTCGCCGGCGAACCCCTCATCGCAATCTGTGCCGGCCGCACCGACAGCGGCGTGCACGCGGCCGGCCAGGTCATTCATTTCGACACCGGCGCCATGCGTACCCCCCGGGCCTGGGTGCTGGGCGCCAATACCAGGCTTCCGCCGGCGATCGCCCTGCAATGGGCCGGCGAGGTGACGCCCGGGTTTCACGCCCGGCACAAGGCGATTCGCCGCATCTACCGCTACTGCATATTGAACAGCAGCGCGCGCTCGGCCCTGCAGCGCACGCGCGCGGCGTGGATCCACCGGCCGCTCGACGCGGCGGCGATGCACGCCGCGGCCCAGGCGCTGATCGGGGAGCACGATTTTTCAGCCTTTCGTTCGGTGGAATGCCAATCCAAGACCGCGGTCAGGCGCGTCGAGCGGATCGACGTTCGGCGCGAGGGCGATTACCTCTGGCTCGAGTTTGCGGCGAACGCCTACCTGCATCACATGGTGCGCAACATCGTGGGCACGCTGCTCGATGCCCAGCGCGAAGCGGATCCCGCGGGCACTCTGGCCCGGGTGCTCGCCGGCCGCGATCGGCGCTTCGCCGGCGCCACTGCGCCGGCCGCCGGTCTGTACCTGTGGCGCGTGGAATATCCGCCGATTTACGGCATACCGGTACGGGAACCCGGGCTGTTGCTGCCGGCGGCGGACGCCGCCGGCGATGGAGCGCTGCCGCCGCCGGGCTGATTGGGCTAGACTAGCTTATGTCCTGGTTCGAGCGAATCGTCCCCTCGCGTATCAAGACCGAGCGCCGCACCCGCTCGGTCCCCGAGGGCCTGTGGATGAAGTGTCCGGCCTGCGATTCGGTGCTGTACCGCGCCGAGATCGAGCGCAATCTGCACGTGTGCCCGAAGTGCAGCCATCACATGCGGATCAACGGCCGCGAGCGGCTGAGCAAATTTCTCGACACCGGCACGACCACCGAGCTCGCCACGACGGTGGAGCCCGAGGACCCGCTCAAATTCAAGGATTCGAAGCGCTACAAGGACCGGCTCACCCAGGCGCAGAAACAGACCGGCGAACGCGATGCACTGATCGTGATGGCGGGAAAACTGGCGGGCCTGGATGTGGTCGCCTGCGCCTTCGAGTTTCGCTTCCTGGGCGGTTCCATGGGATCGGTGGTGGGCGAGAAATTCGTGCGCGCGGTCGAACACAGTCTCGAGCATCGCATGCCCCTGGTATGCTTCGCCGCGAGCGGCGGTGCGCGCATGCAGGAGGCGCTGTATTCGCTGCTGCAGATGGCCAAGACCAGCGCGGCGCTCAAGCGCCTCTCGGAAGCTCGATTGCCCTTCATTTCGGTCATGACCGATCCGACGACGGGAGGCGTCTCGGCGAGCCTCGCCATGCTGGGAGACATCAACATCGGCGAACCGAAGGCGCTGATCGGCTTCGCCGGTCCCCGGGTGATTCAACAGACGGTGCGCGAGACCCTGCCGGAGGGTTTTCAGCGCAGTGAGTTCCTGCTCGAGCACGGCGCGCTGGATATGATCGTCGACCGGCGCGAGCTGCGCGACCGCATCGGCGCCATGCTGCGCCTGCTGACCGGCAAAGAACCCGCCGCTGCCTAGGAGCGTCCCAGGACCGATGGGCATGCGCAGTCTCGAGCAGTGGCTGGCCTACCAAGCTCAGGTACATCCGCAGGCCATCGATCTTGGGCTCGATCGGCTGCTCGAGGTGCTGGGACGCCTGGAGTGGCGGCAACCCCGGGTTCCGGTGATCACCGTGGCCGGGACCAACGGCAAAGGCTCGGTGAGCGGCTACTGCGCGTCGATCCTGGCGGCCGCCGGATACCGGGTCGGCACGTTCACCTCGCCGCACCTGCGCGACTACCGCGAACGGATCCGCATCCATGACCGCCTGGTCGGTGCCGAAGAGCTGGTGTCGGCCTTCGAGCGAATCGAGGCTGCGCGCGGCGGCGTGGGACTGACTTTCTTCGAGTTCAACACGCTCGCGGCGCTGCTGGTGTTCGAGGCGGCCGAGCTCGACGCCTGGGTTCTCGAGATCGGGATGGGCGGCCGCCTGGACGCCGTCAATGTGGTTGATCCGGATGTCGCGGTGATCGTGAGCATCGGCATCGATCATCAGGAATACCTGGGCACGACGCTCGAGGCCATCGCGCGCGAGAAAGCCGGCATCTTGCGCCGCGGCCGTCCCGCCGTCCTCGGCAGCCGCGAGATACCCGGCGTCGTCGAAGAGATAGCGCGCTCGGTGGGTGCGCCGCTCAAGCGCTTGGGTGTCGAGTACCGGTACGCCATTGAGGACGTTCCGCCTTTGCGGCGCGCTCACTGGCACTTCCGCGGCAGCCGATGGGATTTGGCGCGCTTGCCGGCGCCGGCGCTCGTGGGCGATATGCAGTACGCGAACGCGGCGGCGGCGCTCGCCGCGCTGGAAGAGATCGATGCCCGTCTTGGAATTCCCGCCGCGGCGGTGGCGCATGGACTTACGCAGGCGCGGTTGGCCGGGCGCTTCCAAATGATCGCGCCGTCCACGCCCGCTTCGCCCGCCTGGATATTGGATGTCGCGCACAATCCGGCCGCGGCGCATGTGCTGGCGCGCAATTTGCGCGATACCTCGAGCGGCGGCCGGACCCTGGCCGTATGCGGAATCCTGGCCGACAAGGACGCAGCGGGGGTGGTGGCGGAACTGCGCGGCTGCATCGATGCCTGGTGGTGCGTCCCCACCGCGGGAGGGCGCGACCGCAGCGGCAGCGCATTGGCACAGACGGTGGCGAGCCTGACCATGGTGAGCGTCGAAGCGGCCGAGAGCATATCGGCGGGATGCGCGGCGGCGCTGGCTCATGCGCGTCCCGGCGATCGTGTGCTGATATTCGGCTCATTTCACGTGGTCGGACCGGCGCTCGATTGGCTGGAGGCGCATGACTTGCTGCCGCCCGTCGCGCTTCCCGAATATACTGCGGCGCCCCGGGCCGCTTACGTCTGAGAGACAGTTCTATGGATCGTCGCGTCAAAGAACGCCTGGTCGGCGCCTCGATCTTGGCGGCGCTCATCGTGTTGATAGCGCCGGAACTGTTGTCGGGACCGCCGAGTCCGGCACCGCCGCCGCCGGGTGCCGGCCTGCCCGTGAGCGCACCGGAGCCGCTCCATCACGTCACCGTGGATCTCGCGACCAGCAGGGCGTCAGCCCCGGAGCCGGTCACGGATGCGGCCGCCGCGTCGGGTGCCCCGCCGGCGCGGGCGCACAGCGCAGCCGCGCCCGGAGCGCCCGATGCGGGCGCGAGCACCGGCACGGACGCAGGTTTCGGTCCCGGCGCGAACGAGGGCTCCGGCGCGGGCATCGCGCCATCCTTGTCCGCCACACCCAGGCCGGCACCGCCTGGGCCGCTTGAATCCGGGTCGCAGCCCCCCACATCGCCGGTGGCGACGGCGAAACCGGCGGGGACGGGCCGGGCCTGGGCCATACAGCTCGGCAGCTTCGCGAGCCGCGCCAATGCCGATAAATTGGTGCGTCAGCTGAAGGCTCAGGGTTTCTCGGTATATGTGTTGCCGGGCGGCTCGGGGGCCTCGCTGCGGTACCGCGTGCGTATCGGCCCCATGGCGGATCGCGGAGCCGCGGGCCAAGCGGCTGCGAAGCTCAAGGCTCTGGGCTACGTGGGCAGCGTAGTGCCCCCGGCGGCCTGATTTGAGGTATGTGACACGTGTTCCAGGGCGCCTCCCGCCGCGCTCCGGTAGAATGCGTCCGCTCTTAACATTGATATCGGACGGGGTCGCTTCGACTATGGCCGATGCGTTCATAATTTTGGTTCTCTTGGGCTCGACCATCATCGGATTACTGCGCGGATTCGTTCGCGAAGCCGCGTCGCTGGTTTTTTGGATCGTGGCCATCTGGGCGGCATGGAAATGGGGTCCGCTCGTCGAGCCCCACTTGGGCGGCTTGCTCGCCAATCCGTCGGTCGCGCCATGGGTCGGTCGATTGGCGGTTCTCGTCCTCGTTCTGCTGGTCGGCTGGGTGGTGGGCATGCTGCTCGGCTACTTCACGCGCAGCTTGGGATTGGGCGCGATGGATCGAGTCATCGGACTGCTGTTCGGCCTGGTGCGCGGCATGGTGCTCGTGGGGTTGATCGTCATCGGCGGCGAACTGCTGCATCTGAATGGCGAGGAGTGGTGGAGCCGCTCGAAGCTGATTCCCTACGGGGAAACGGTCGGCGATTGGTTGCGGGCCATGGTCGGTGAGAGGGGTGATCCCTGGGCCAAGCTCGAACGCCTCACCGGAGTCCACGTCAGACCAAATTAGGGGCGGAGGTAGGTCATGTGCGGAATCATCGGAATGGTGGGTGTGAGCGCCGTCAATCAACGCATCTATGATGCGCTGACGGTGCTGCAGCACCGGGGCCAGGATGCCGCGGGCATCATGACTTCCTTGAACGGCGAACTGTTCATGCGCAAGGACTCGGGGCTGGTGCGCGATGTGTTTCAGCAGAAGCACATGCTCAAACTCAGGGGCAACATCGGGATCGGACACGTTCGCTACCCCACCGCGGGCGCCGACAGTCCGAACGATGCGCAGCCGTTCTACGTCAACTCGCCCTACGGTCTTTGCCTCGGCCACAACGGCAACCTGACCAACTCGCGCGAGCTCATGGAGGTGCTGGTGCGGGAAGACCGCCGTCACCTGAACACCGGTTCCGATTCCGAAGTTCTGCTCAATGTGCTCGCATCCGAGCTGCAGCGTGTCGGCACGCCCCGGGTCACGCCGGCGGATATATTCGCCGCCGCCAACGCCGTGTATCGGCGCTGCCGCGGCGGATACGCGGTGGTGGCGATGGTGATCGGCCATGGCATTCTGGGGTTCCGCGACCCGAACGGCATTCGTCCGCTGGTCATCGGCAAACGCGACACGAAGAAGGGCGCCGAGTGGATGCTGGCATCGGAAAGCGTGGCGCTGGACATGCTGGGATTCGACATGGTGCGCGACGTGGCGCCCGGCGAGGCGGTGTTCATCGACGAACAGGGCCGCTTCTATGCTCAGCAATGCGTTGCGATTGCCCGGCATACGCCCTGCATCTTTGAATACGTGTACTTCGCCCGGCCGGACTCGATCATCGACAATATCTCCGTCTACAAGGCTCGATTGCGCATGGGCGAGCGGCTCGCCGAGAAAATCAAGCGCGAGCGCCCCAACCATGACATCGATGTGGTCATTCCGATTCCCGACACCAGCCGCACCAGCGCCGTCCAGGTCGCGCAGCTGCTCGGCGTCAAGTACCGCGAGGGGTTCATCAAGAATCGCTACATCGGGCGCACCTTCATCATGCCGGGCCAGGAGCAGCGCTCGAAGTCGGTGCGCAGCAAGCTCAACGCCATCGATCTGGAATTCCGCGGCAAGAATGTGCTGCTGGTCGACGATTCGATCGTACGGGGCACCACGTCCGCGCAGATCATCGACATGGCGCGCGAGGCGGGCGCCAAGAAAGTGTATTTCGCATCGGCGGCGCCGCCCGTGCGCTATCCGAATGTCTATGGCATCGACATGCCCGATGCATCCGAGCTGGTGGCCGCGGGCCATACCGGCGATGAGGTGCGCGACATCATCGGCGCCGATTGGCTGATCTATCAGGATCTGGAAGATCTGGTGCATGCGGTCCGTCACGACAACGCGAAGATCGAGGACTTCGACACCTCGTGCTTCTCGGGCGAATACGTCACCGGCGATGTGACGCCCGAGTATCTCGAGCGACTGCAGGGAGAGCGGTCCGATGAAGCCAAGCAGCTGCGTCGCGATGGTGCCGGTCATGGGCTCAAATCCGTTCGATAGCCTTCTCTGCCCGGTCCGAGCCGCGCCATGCGTCTGCTGGTGATCGCCGCCGGCGCCGATTGCCGGCTGCTGGTCAGAAAGCACGTTGAGATCGAGTGGCCGGACGCGAACCTGGTGGAACACCGCCTGGGCGAGGACAATCCGCTCGAGGCGCAATTCGCCGCCGCCGGCTTCGACGCGGTCATCATCGTCGCCGTGCCGCCGACGGATGCCGCGGAGGCGCTGGCAGACGCATTGCTCGCGAAACCGGAGTTCGCCCCCATCGTGCTGCTGACTCTCATGGATGCGCCGGATCCCGTGCCCGCCTCCGTGCCCGGCCTGCACCGTCTCTACGGCCGCAAGATAGACCGAGAACGGCTCATCCGGGCGATCACGGCCGCCTCTCGCGAGCACAAGCAGGCGCTGTCCATGCTGCGCGCGCATCCGGATTTCGAACAGCGCTATCGTTTCGGATCGGTGATGATCCGCGGGCACCGCTGCATCCGGCAGGTCGGCAGCGGCGGCATGTGCACCATCTATCTCGCCGAGAGCGAGCGCGCCGGGACCGTGGTGGTGCTCAAGGTGTTCAACCAGGTTCCCGACGTCTCGGAGCGCATCGTCGGCTTCGACCGCTTCCTGCAGGAATATGAAATCGTCGCGAGCTTGAAGCACCAGCATATCGTGCGGATTTACGATCTTGGCATCGCCGACGATCATGCCTACATCGCCATGGAGCATTTTCCGGCCGGTGACCTGCGCCAGCGCATGAAGACGCCGCTGTCGCCCGCCACGGTGCTTCTGTACGTCGAACAGATTGCGAGCGCGCTCGAGGCCATTCATGCCGTGGGAGTGCTGCACCGGGACCTGAAGCCGGCCAATGTGATGCTGCGCACCGACGGCTCGCTGTGCCTGATCGATTTCGGGCTGGCCAAGGCGAATGGAATGGAGGCGTCCCTGACGGGCACGCGCGAGATTTTCGGCACGCCTTACTACATGAGCCCGGAGCAGGGACACGCCGAGGAAATCGACAGGCGCAGCGATTTGTACAGCCTGGGCGTCATGTTCTACGAGATGCTGACGGGCCACAAGCCCTACACCGGCGCGACGGCGATGGAAGTGATCTACAAGCACAAGCGGGCGGAACTGCCGCAGATTGCACCGGAGCTCGCCGACTACCGGGAGGTGCTGCGGCGCCTGCTCGCCAAGTCTCCCGCCGACCGCTATCAGTCGGCCGGCGCGCTGCTCGAGGCGCTCGCGGCATTCAAGATTCCGGCGTGACTCGCGCAGCCGCGCCCCAATTCCACGCCCTGCTGCGCGCCCCCACGCCCGCGGCCTGGATTGCCCGGGCGTGCGAGCTGCCGGAAGTGCTGCTGACCGATCACGCGAATTGCGAAAAGAAGGCGGCCTCGACCGCCCTCGCGCTGATGTTCGCCTACGCGGAAGATCTCGATCTCGCCGACAAGATGTCGCGGCTGGCGCGCGAAGAATTACGCCACTACGAGCAGGTCGCCAAACTGATCCGCGGGATGGGCATGACCCCGCGGCGCCTCGCTCCCGGCCGCTATGCCGAGCGCATGCGCCGCCTGGCGGCGAAATCCGAACCGCATCGCGAAGTCGATCTCATGATTTGCGGCGCGTTCATCGAGGCGCGATCCTGCGAGCGTTTTGCGGCGCTGGGGGAAGCGATGGGCGCTCCCTTGAGCGATTTGTTCCGTGGGCTGCACAGCGCCGAGGCGCGCCACCACCGGGTGTACCTGGATCTGGCGCGGCGCGCCGCCGGGCGGGCGGGGGTCGCGCTCGAGCCGCGGATCGAGGAATTCGCGGCGCTCGAGGCGCAGCTGATCACGCTGCCGGATCCGGTGTTTCGCTTTCATTCCGGGCCGCCCCAGGAGCCTGTGTGACTGCTCTCCTCAGCGCTCCAGGGATACGAGTTCCGGACCGTTGTGATCCCACCGCAGCAGGCTGCCCTGGTCGTACCAGTCGCCGAGCACGATACGGGTGCAGGGCCGCCCGTCGACCTGCAGGGCGTGGATGGCGGGCCGATGTGTGTGGCCGTGCAACAGCGTGGAGGTTCCAGCGCCGCGCAGAGCCGCCGCGACGCTGTCCGCGTTGACATCGGTGATGGTGTATTGGAGGGCCGCGGTGTGCGCCTTGCTGCCGACTCTTGCGGCGCCCGCGAGCGCGCGGCGCGCGGCGATGGAGAGCGCGAGAAATTGCCGCTGCCAGTCGGCCTCCCGCACGGTGGCGCGCAGCCTCTGGTAGGCGTGATCGTCGGTGCACAACGCGTCGCCGTGCATCACCAGCACCGGCTCCCCATAGAGGGTGACGATCAGCGGGTCAGGCAGGAGCTCTGCGCCGCTCATTCGGCAGAATTGCTCCGCCAGCAGGAAATCGCGGTTGCCGTGCATCACGAAACACGGCACGCCCCGCGAGGTGAGCGTATGAAGCCCCGCCATGGCGGCAGCCTGCGCGGCATCCGCCGCATCGTCTCCGATCCAGGATTCGAACAGGTCACCGAGAATGTACAGCGCATCGGCGTGCGTGGCCTCGCCGGAGAGAAAGCCGAGAAATTGTTCGGTTATCGCCGGACGAGCCGCGTCGATGTGCAAATCCGAGATGAACAGCGCGGCCACTTTCGGGAGTTATGGGCCGCCGGCGACACGCTCGATTTTTTCGATCAACACGGGCTTGAGCGGCGCATCTTCCTTGAACGGCGCATGGGCGCCCGTTGCCACGTTGCCGATCCGATCGACCACCTCCATGCCCTGCACGACCTTGCCGAATACCGCGTAGCCCCAACGCGTCTTGTTGGGGTCGAGGGCCTCGTTGTCGTACAGGTTTATGTAGAACTGGGCGTCGCTGCTGTGCGGATCCGGACTGCGCGCCATGCCCACGGTGCCGCGCTGATTGGTCAAGCCATTGCCGGATTCGTTGACCACCCGGGTGGGGGCGGGCACGGCCTTGCCATTGCTGTCGAAGCCTCCGCCCTGGATGACGAAATTCGCGACGACGCGGTGAAATATCGTGCCGCTGTAATGACCCTGATCGACGTATTTCAAGAAATGCGCGACCGTGAGGGGCGCCCGCTCGGCGTTCAGCTCAATGGTGAAATTTCCCATGGAAGTGACCACCTGGACCTGCGGCGAGGCAACCGGCGCGGCGGGCGCCGCCGCCGGCGCCGGGGCGTCGGCCGCGAAACTGGCAGGCAGATATGCCGCAAAGACCAATCCGACGGTGAGGAGTAGCTGTTTCATGCGCCGAGATTCTACTCGAATAGGTACAATCTTGAGATATGTCCGCAAGCAAAGATTCATCAAGCAAGCATCCATCGCCCGTCACCACGCGGTTTGCGCCGAGTCCGACCGGTTCGCTGCACCTGGGCAATGCGCGAACGGCCTTTTTCAGCTGCCTTTGGGCCCGCAAGAGCGGCGGGCGCTTCATTTTGCGCATCGAGGACACCGATGTCGAGCGCAGCCAGCGGCGCTTTCGCGACGAGCTGATGTCGGACATGCATTGGCTGGGTCTGGAGTGGGACGAGGGGCCCGACATCGGCGGCCCGTCGGCTCCCTACTCGCAGGCGGAGCGCGGCGAATTCTACGCCGCCCTGTATGCGCGGCTGGAGCAGAACGGTCAGGCGTACCCCTGCTACTGCACGGCGCAGGATCTGGAGCTGTCGCGCAAGCTGCAGCGCATGGCGGGCCAGCCGCCGCGCTACGCGGGAACCTGCCGTCATCTGTCGGCGGCGCAGCGGGCCGAGCGCGAGGCGCGGGGTCTTCGGGCCGCGCTCCGATTCGCCGTTCCGGCGGATCGGGTCATCGAATTCACCGATCTGGTGCATGGACCGCAACGCTTCGTGTCGGCCGACATCGGAGACTTCATCATCCGGCGCGAGGACGGCACGTCCGCGTTCTTCTTTTGCAATGCCGTCGATGACTCGGACATGGGAGTCACCCAGGTATTGCGCGGCGACGATCACCTCACCAACACGCCGCGTCAGCTCATGTTGCTCGACGCCTTGGACATGCGCCGCCCGGGCTACGGGCATGTCGGATTGCTGGTGGGACCGGACGGTGCGCCTCTGTCGAAGCGGCACGGCAGCACCAGTACCAGGGAGTTTCGCGAACGCGGATTCCTTCCCGCCGCCATCCTCAATCACTTGTTCCATCTGGGACACGCGGCCGACGTCGATGGTTGGCTGCCGGCGGCTGAGATGCCCGCCCATTTCCGCCCCGAACACCTCGGCCGTGCGCCGGCTCGCTTCGACGAGACTCAATTGGCGCACTGGCAAAAGGAAACCGTGGAGCGGATGTCGGCGGCCGCGGTTCAGGCCTGGCTGGGGTCGGACGACTCGGCCGATTTCGTCGAGTGGGTGCGCCACAACGTGGTGCTGCCCGCCGACGCCGCTCCATGGCGGGCGGTCGTGCGCGGCGATCTGCCTCCCCTCGCGAGGGAGGAGCAGAGCGTCATCGATGCGGCGGGGCCCACGTTTTTTGCCGCCGCGGCGGCGGCGTACGGCCAATCGCCGTCGGATCTCAAGCAATTGACCCGCATCTTGCAAGAGCGCACCGGCCGCAAGGGGCCGGACCTCTTCATGCCGCTCAGGGTTGCCCTGACCGGACAGGCCCACGGTCCGGAACTCGGGCCGCTGCTCAAGCTCATGTCGCCGGAGACGGCGCGCCGGCGCCTCGAGTCCCATGCTCAAAATTCATAATTCGCTCACGGGCAGGAAAGAAGAGTTCAAGTCTCTGCGCCCCGGGGAAGTGCGCATGTATGTCTGCGGCATGACGAACTACGACTATATTCATGTCGGGCACGCCCGCATGCTGACCGCATTCGATCTCATTCAGCGCCATCTGCGATCGCTGGGCTACAAAGTCACCTATGTGCGCAATGTCACCGACATCGACGACAAGATCATCGAGCGGGCCGCCGCCAACGGTGAAAACTGGGCCGATCTGGCGCGCCGCTTCACCGCGGCCATGCACGAGGATTGCGCGGCTCTCGGGCTTCAGGAGCCCGATCTGGAGCCGCGCGCGACCGAGTACATCGGCCCGATCATCGCCATGACGCAGACCTTGATCGACAAGGGCTACGCCTACGTCGCCGGCAACGGCGATGTCATGTATTCGGTTCGCAAGTTCGCGAAGTACGGCCAGCTGTCGGGCAAGAAAATCGACGACCTGAGAGCCGGATCGCGCGTGGAAGTGGACGACGCCAAGCTCGATCCCCTGGATTTCGTGCTCTGGAAACATGCCAAGCCGGGCGAGCCTGCCTGGGATTCTCCCTGGGGCGGCGGACGGCCCGGCTGGCACATCGAGTGCTCCGCGATGTCCACGAGCCTGCTCGGCAGCCATTTCGACATACACGGCGGCGGCGAGGATTTGAAGTTTCCGCACCATGAGAACGAGATCGCGCAGTCCTGCGCCGCCTGCGACACACCCTTCGTTCATGTGTGGATGCACAACGGCTTCGTGCGCGTGAACGAGGAGAAAATGTCGAAGTCCCTCGGCAACTTTTTCACCGTTCGCGAGGTGCTGAAGAGTTTGCGCGATCCGGAGGTGCTGCGATTCTTTCTGCTGAGCAGCCATTACCGCGGGCCCATCAATTATTCCGCCGCCCAGCTTGCGCAGGCGGATGAGACATTGCTCGGGTTGTACCGCGCACTGAAGGATGCCGGCGGGGGCGGATCCGTGGACGCATCCTGGTTCGGCCGGTTTCGGGCCGCCATGGACGACGATTTCAACACGCCAGAGGCGCTGGCGGCCATGCAGGGGGTGGCGCGGGAACTCAATCAGGCGAAGGCGGCCGGCAACGCGGGGGGAACGGCGGACGGCGCGGCGACCCTGCGTGCCATGGCGGCGTCGCTCGGGGTGCTGCAGCAGGAACCGGATACCTATCTGAAGCGCAGCGTGGGCGACAAGACGATGTCCGACGACGACATCGAAGCGCTGCTCGCGGCGCGCCAGGCGGCACGGGCGGCGCGCAATTTCGCCGAGTCCGATCGAATTCGCGGACTGCTCACGGCAGCCGGAGTGCTACTCGAAGACAAGCCGGGCGGCATCACCCACTGGCGGCGCGCATAGGAACCCAGGCGGCACGCCGGCGAAACGTCCGCCCGCGCCCGCCCTCAGTGGATGGGCGGAAGCGCCGGCGAGCGATACAATCCACCCGCGCCCCCCCTCGGTTGATGGGCGGGAGAGCGGGGCGACTATTGCGCGGCTATTCCGAGCGCCGCGACGCGACGATGCCCACGGCAAGACCCACCAGCGCCGCGATTCCAATCACCTGCCAGGGATTTTCGCGCACGAATCCGTCGGTACGCTGGCCGACCTCCTTGGCCTGGCTGCGGATTTGCGCGGCCGTATCAGCCGCGGCGCTTCTGGCTGCCACCAGCGCGATTTTCACCTTGGCGCGAATTCTCGCGATGTCGGGTGATTCGACATCCTTCAATGCCTTGGTCAAGTCCTCGACACTGTTGAGGAAGTTGTCCACCTGACCATTGGCAAAGTCGGCGACCTTACGCGCCGCCGGTGAGTCCAATACGGATTCCATAGATGCTCCTCGTTCGAATTCGATTGCTGCTTCAGACGCGACGGCCCATGCTCATCAGGAAACTGATCACGGCGCCGATGAGAAAAACGACGAAGAGTATCTTGGCGATACCGGCAGCGCCGGCCGCGATTCCGCCAAACCCGAATACGGCGGCAATCAAGGCGATGACGAAGAAAACCACGGCATAGTAAAGCATGATTGCACCTCTTGTTGGCGGAGAATCTCAAACTGGGTTCAAACTGGATGTAGTGTCTGCGTGCCTCCGCGGCGGCGCAGTCGGCTGGCATCGCCGCCCTCTGTAGGACATAGCTCACGTCCCCGGCGCCTGGGCGGCTCTTTCTGCGATACTTCAATTCGATGAAAACGCTGCTGATCGTGTACCACTCGATGACGGGGGGGACTCTGCAAATGGCTCAGGCCGCCGCCGCCGGCGCCGGTCGCGAGGCCGACTTGCGGGTCTCGCTGCTGCGCGCGGGGGAGGCGCAAACGGACGACGTGCTGGGCGCCGGCGGCTACCTCTTTGCAACCCCGGAGAACCTCGCCGCGATGTCGGGACAGATGAAGGACTTCTTCGACCGCACCTACTATGCGGCGCTCGACAGGCTCAATGGCAGGCCCTATGCCACACTGATCTGCGCAGGCAGCGACGGCCGCAGCGCCGCGCAAGAGATCGAGCGGATCGCCACCGGCTGGCGTTTGCGGCCGATCGCCGATCCTCTCATCGTCTGCACTCGCGCGCAGACCCCACAGGAAATCCTTGGGCCCAAGCACATCGCCGCAGCGGACCTCAAGAAATGCGCTGAACTCGCGGCGACATTGGCTGCCGGGATGGCGTTGGGCATCTTCTAAGGGCACGCGCGGCGAAGGCCGACGCGCGGCGGTGGGCGGGCGCCGACAGCCGGGCGCGGTCATCGCCGACCCACAAGGCGACCGGGAAACGGCAAAATCCGGCTTTGAACCAAAGTGGAGTTCATCATGGCAAGCCGATACAGCAAGGCGAGCGGCCGCAAAGTCGAGAAGGTGATGCGCGAGAAGAAGGCGGGCACACTTCGCAGCGGTCGTTCGGGAAGGAAGGTGAAAAGCCGAAAACAAGCAATCGCCATCGGATTGTCGGAGGCTCGCCGCGCCGGCAACAAGGTACCGAAGAAAAAGTCCGCTTAGGCGATTGGCGCCGGGTCACGCCACGACTCACCGCTCGGTGCAGGACTGGGGGCGCAGGCCGCCGCCCGGCGCCAGAATTTTCGGCGGCGCATCCTTGGGGCTGTGGATCGGCGTGGTGACGCCGTTGAATCGGAGTCGTTCGAAATTGCCGCGCGACCGCTACTGCGGGGGCGGACTCATCGCGGACGCGGCGGAGGACAGCGCGGGTTGCCGGGCGCTTGCCCTATCGAGATCCTCGGGCGAGGACGGCAGCTGCTGCGCCGTCAACGTCGTCTGGTTGATCACCGCGGGATCGTCGCGCAACTTCACGTAGAGCGGGCCGGTCGGGTGCGGCACCGGCAGCGCCGAGCCCAAGAATCCGTCGGGAACCACCACCGGATGCGTGAATTGCGGATCGTTCGACACGGAATCGATCAGATACAGATTACTCCCTGACAGTTTGCACGCGAGCTCCGGCGTCGAGGGACACTGAAGCTCCCTGAGCACCGGCAGCCGCACCAGATTGCCCAGCGTCTGCCAATCTCCCACGATGCCCTTGGCGGCCACGCGAAATTGCAGAGGTCCGAAGGCCGAGGCGCCGAAGGCCTTCGCGGGATTGAGCGTCGCGACGGCGACCTGAGCGTTCTCGAGCGTGATGCCGGCGTTGAGGAAACTCAACACGGCAATCGACGACTCATCGCCCGCAGAGACTTCTATCGTCTCGTCGCGCGCAAATGCCGCGGGCCACTGCGTGCGTACGGCGAATGTCAGCGTCGCATCCTGCGGCAGTTCGCCGGTGTCCGCCAATTGGATATTGCTGTCGTGAGTGGAGGGCGAGGATTGCACGCTCTTGCCGATCAGCGTGCCCCGGGGACGCGGTGCGTCCACCGAGGCGAGCAGCGGCAGCACCCGCCCATCTTTCAGCGTGATCTTCGCCGCGATGGCCCGTTCCTGCTTCAGATTCGCCGCGGCCTGCGGGTCCTCGGCAATCATCGGCAGCTCGTCGCCTCCGTTGCGGGTCGACAGCTCGCCCGGCATGAAGGCGACGTTCCTGAGCGACAGGCTCGCGACCTGGTCGAGACGGCTGCCCTTGAGCACTCCCCGCGCATCACCGGCGTAAATGTCGAAGCCGTCGAAGTGGCCCGCGTCAGCAAAGGTTTGGATAGAGATCGGTTGCGGCTGGCTGACGCCGGACTCAGTCACCCACAGAGTCATCGCGCCCGGGTTGGCCTCCAGGAGCGGCAGTTTCACCTCGAGTTCATTGGGTTTGACCGTCTTCCATTCAGCCTTCAGTTCCTTGCCCGCGGAATCTTTCAGGATGATGCCGTCGACGCAACCGACGCTGTCGGCCTGCAGGTGAACGGTGTCCTGGCGGCCGACCACCAACGCGTCTTCGTCGCCCGCAGCGAGTTCCCAACCCTTCGCATGCGCATTCATCAGCAGGAAACCCGGGCCACGATAGTGCTCGAAGCCCCAAGCGCCCTGCAGAGACGCATGCACGCCGGTCCCCAGGTGCGCGGAGTGCAGCGCAGAGGTGTCGACGACGTAGCCACCCTGCACCGCATCGGCGGCGGCCGGCAGGTCGATGCTATTGCCGTCGTTCCCCATCAAGCTCAGCGTCATGTCATGCGCATAGTGGGTTGCAAACACGAGCGGCGCGCCGTCGACAGGCAGCACCAGGGCCGATCTGCCGGCGCAGTAAATTCCCTTGGGATTGACGGCATGCAGGGGAGGCAGTTGTGCCTGCTCGACGGCCGGCAGCGCCACGACCAGCACCGATTGGGGATTGTGAAAGGAAGGGGCGGAATTCAACGTCAGCGCGAGCTTGTCGCCCTGCGCCGACGCCAGCGCCGGAATGTATTGATACTGCGCGGTGTGGAAGGAGTCCAGGATGCGCGCAATGTCGAGCACCGAAGCCACGTAGGGGCTGTAGTAGCCGTAGCTCAGTTGCGGGGTGTAGCTCGCCTCCATTGCCAGATCGCTCCCCGGGCCCGAGGTGAGCGCTTCGACGATCGACGTGCTGTGCCCGTCATTCAGAATGAGCGATTCCTCGCCCTGCATCAGGCAGGGCGCCTGCAGCTCCGCAATCCTGTCGAGACACTTGTCGTCGACCTTGATGGCGAGGCTGCGGGCGAGAAGCGGAGCGGCCTCGGCCAGCTTGGAGGGGTCGGCGTCGTTCAAGGCGCGTATCGCCGCCAGATAGCGGTCCAAGCGGGAGCGGTCGAGTGCGGCCTGATTCAAGTCCTGGGAGGTGCGCACAAATGCGCCTGGACGGCCCCGCACCGCGCCCACGAGAGTCTTAAAATCACCGCCGGTTTCCGGGGCGAGAAACAACAGCACCTGCTGCGCTCCTTCCGGTACGGTCACGGTCAGTCCATCGTGTCCGCATTTGCCGGTCCAAGTCTTGCAGGGGAAGAACCAGGTCTCCGGCGGCGGATTGGTCGAGCCGCTCAAAAAGGCGGCCACCATCAGGTAATGCGCGGATTGCGTGGCCGGAAGATCCGCCTTGATCCAAACGCGGTCGCCGGCGGCCAGATTGGGCACTTCGGAGGCAGGCAGCGTCTTTGCCCCCCGGGTGATCGTCACCTCGAGGGTGGGCCCGGCGAGATCGAACGGCGCGGGACCGGCATAAGCCGTCTTCACCAGAATTGTTGCTAAAATGAGCAGGCGGCTTTGCAAATGCATAGGAACAAGGCCTCATCACGATCAGTCCGGGGTTAGAACGCCGGCAGCGTGCGAAGTTCGCGCCCCGGGTGGATGGTGGTTCACCGTGCCGCGCGCTCGGCCGCAGAGGGTGATGACCTCATTGAATCTCAATTCATCGTTGCGAGGAATCTCAATCCATCGTTTCGAGCCGAGGTGTTCTTGACATGACCGAGCAAGTCATCGACGAAGGCATAGCCGACAAGCCTCCCTTCGTCGGCCGCAAGGCGCAGATGTTCCCGCGGTTGACTGCGGCGCAGATTGAGCGGCTGGAGGTCCACGGCACTCATCGTCAAATCCACTCGGGCGAGATATTGTCCGAGCCCGGCGAGCGGCACCGCCCCATGCTCGTAGTGCTCTCGGGCAGCATCGAGGTGGTCCAGCGCGGCATCGATGCGGAGGTCTTGGTCGTCGTGCACACGGCGGGAAGTTTCTCCGGAGAAATGAGCACGCTTCAGGGGGTCGGCGGCCTGGTGCGGTCACGCGTGCGCGAAGACGGCGAGGTGCTGGCGATCGCCGAGGAGCACCTGCGCACCATCATTCAGACCGATGCGGAGCTCAGCGAGCTCTTCATGCGGGCCTTCATTCTCAGACGCGTCGGCCTGATCGCCTCGCAGGCAGGCGATGTCATCCTGCTGGGGTCGAGCAATTCGGCGGCAACGCTGCGTTTGCAGCAGTTCTTGACCCGCAATGCGTTTCCGTTCGTCAACCTCGACGTGAACTCCGATCAGGGCGTGCAGGCGCTCCTGGCGCGCTTTCACATCAAGGCCGACGAGGTGCCGGTGGTGCTGTGCCGGGGCGAAGTGGTGCTCAAGAATCCGAGCAACGAGGAGGTGGCCGCCTGCCTCGGGATGAATCAGCAGATCGATGACGATCGGGTTCGGGACCTCATCGTCGTGGGAGCCGGGCCCGCGGGCCTCGCCGCCGCGGTGTATGCGGCCTCCGAGGGACTCGACGTCCTGGTGCTGGAGACGGGCACGCCCGGCGGGCAGGCCGGATCGAGCTCGAAGATCGAGAACTATCTCGGATTCCCCACCGGTATTTCCGGCCTCGCGTTGGCCGGCCGGGCGCGGGTGCAGGCGCAGAAGTTCGGCGCCGAAATCAGGACCGCCTACACCGCGATGCGGCTGCATTGCGGCGAGCGCCCCTATGTGATCGAGCTCGGCCGCGGAACCGCGGTACGCGCCCGCTCCATCGTCATCGCCACCGGGGCGGAGTATCGCCAGCTGGCGCTGGAAAACGCATCCCGGTTTCTCGGCACGGGCATCTATTATGCGGCCACCGCCATCGAGGCGCGGCGCTGCGAGACGAAAGAGGTGATCGTGGTGGGCGGCGGCAATTCGGCGGGTCAAGCGGCGGTCTATCTTGCGAGCCGCTGCAGGCGCGTGCATCTCTTGGTGCGCGCCGCGGGATTGGCCGACTCCATGTCGCACTATCTCATCCGCCGGATCGACGAATCGCCGAACATCACGCTGCGCGTGCGGACCGAAATCACATCGCTCGACGGCGGCGAGCAGCTGGAGCGCGTGAGTTGGAAGACGGCGCCGGACAATGTCCTGGAAACCCACGAGATCGGCCACGTGTTTCTCATGACGGGCGCCGTACCCAGTACGCACTGGCTCGAGGGCTGCATCGCCTTGAACGACAAAGGGTTCGTGCGAACCGGGTCTGATCTCACCGCGGCGGATGCGCCGGCCGCGATTCAGCCGGTGCGGCTGCCGCAGTCCCTCGAGACCAATTGGCCGGGAATATTCGCCGTCGGCGATGTGCGCTGCGGCAGCGTCAAACGCGTCGCAGCCGCGGTGGGGGAGGGATCTGCTTGCGTTCAGCAGGTGCATCAGGCGCTTCGAGATTGAGGGGCGTCGATTTCGCGCGCGACTCCCCTCAAGTGGCGCGCCGTCTGATTGGAATGACCTTAGGCATCGACGGCGTCGGCGGAATCATTGTCGAGACCGAGGCGTACGACCGGGAGGATCCGGCATCGCACACTTTTTCCGGTCCGACGCCGCGCAATGCCGTGATGTTTGGACCGCCCGGCCGCGCCTATGTGTATCTCTCCTATGGCATTCATTGGTGTCTGAATTTCGTTTGCCGCGAAGCGGGCCACGGTGCGGGGGTGCTGATTCGCGCCTTGGAGCCAACCATGGGAATTGCACGGATGATCGAACGGCGGCGGCTCGAGGATCCGCGCCTGCTCTGTGCGGGCCCTGGCCGGCTGGGACAGGCGCTCGGCGTCACGCACGAGTTGAACGGCTGCCGGCTCGACAGACCGCCATTCGAATTGACGGCGGCGAGCGGCCGGGTCCGCATCGTGACCGGGCCGCGGATCGGCATCTCCAAGGCGGTCGACCATCCGTGGCGTTTCGGCCTCTCGGGCTCGAGGTACCTCAGCCGCCCGTTCCGCTGATCGCCGCCGCGCGCTGCCCGCTCACACCGGCAGGTGTCCCAGCGGAATTCGTGCCGTACGCTTGACCGTGGCCAGCACCACGCTCGACTGCATGTCGCGCACGTTCGGCACTCTGATCAGTTTTTTCAACACCACATTGCTCAGCGCATTCAGGTCCCTGCCATAGACCTCCAGGATGAAGTCGTAGCTTCCCGTCATCGCGAAACACTGGGTGACCTCGTCCATGAGCAGAATTTCCTTCTCGAACCTCGCCACCGTCTCGTCGGTGTGCTCAGTCAATTTGACTTGGACGATGGCGAGCACGCCGAGCCCGACACCGGCCGGATTGAGGATGGCGGCGTAGCCGTCGATCGCACCGCCCGATTCGAGCGCCTTGATGCGCCGCGCGCAGGGGGTGGGCGACAGCCCAACGGCTTCGGCAAGTTCCACCACGGATAGGCGGCCGTCGCGCTGCAGCGCGGAAAGTATCCGGGCGTCGAGGCGATCCAACTCCATGCTATAGCTCCAAAGTGGCTCAATACTAGTGATTATCGCTAATAAATTGCGCTGATGGTGGTGTTTTTGGCGATTCCTCGCCCTGGTCTTGGATTAGTGTTGAGGTGATGAACGCCACCCCCAAGCCGGTGCCTACGTCGCCGGGCTTAGACGCTCTCGATTGGCGCGCAGTGGTGCGTCAAATCGCCACCTCCCGCTCGCTCGATGACCTCGAAGAGTCCACCCTCGTGCCGGCACGCAAGGTCCTTTACCAGTTCTCGGCCCGCGGTCACGAGCTCACACAGGTGCTGCTCGCCAGGCATCTCACGGGCGCCCGGGACGGCGTGGGAGCCTACTACCGGTCTCGGCCCCTGTGCCTGAGCCTCGGGCTGCGCCTCGAAGATGCGCTGGCATCGAGCATGATGCGCGCCGGCAGCATGAGCGAGGGACGCGATATCGGCGTTGTGTTCAATCTGCCGCGCAACACCGGCGCCTGTGTGCTGCCGGTGTGCGGCGGGGTGGGCACGCAGTACACCCCCGCGGTGGGTTGGGCTCAGGCACTGCGCTACCGCGCAGCCGTGCTCGGTGACTCGGAATGCGAGAGCAGCATCGCAGTCGCGCATGGCGGCGATGCCTCGACGGCCACCAACGGCTTCTGGGCCGCGCTCAATATCGTGACCACCGAGCAGCTGCCTTTGTTGTTCTTCATCGAGGACAACAGCTACGGCATTTCGGTGCCGTCGCGGCAGCAGACTCCGGGCGGGAACATCGCGAAGAATCTCGAAGGCTTTCGCGGCCTGCGGGTCCTCGACGGCGATGCCTCGGACCCGCTGGCCGTGTCGCAACTCATCGACAATGCCGTCGCGGGTGTACGGCTGGGCCGCGGCCCTGCCCTGATCCGCCTCGTGGTACCGCGGCTTTGCGGACACTCGGGACAGGACACTCAAACCTACAAGAGCGCCG
>Ga0181537_10000661_pt1 | contig 31883 bp, 28 predicted proteins | sample PEATcosm2014_Bin_39_FD_119765 | JGI IMG/M metagenome (GOLD analysis project Ga0181537, IMG submission 119765) | Peatland microbial communities from MTU Mesocosm Facility, Houghton, MI, USA - PEATcosm2014_Bin23_10_metaG | ecosystem: Environmental > Terrestrial > Soil > Wetlands > Peat | place... | reverse complement strand
CGCTGGCGCTTGAAAAGATTTAACTGAGTACTGAGGAGAACTGCTGCGTGCCGATGTCGCCGGGTTACGTTCTCTTTCATTCCAATCCGTCCAAGCCAAAATTCAAGCCGCCATCGGGCGCGGTCGATGCGCATTGCCACGTGTTCGGGCCGGAAGCGGTGTTTCCGTTTGCTCCGAAACGGAAATACACGCCCTGCGACGCACCGAAGGAAAAGCTGTTTGCGCTGCGCGATTTCCTCGGCTTCGACAAGAACGTGATCGTGCAGGCGACCTGCCACGACACGGATAATCGTGCGCTGGTCGATGCGCTCGTTCATTCCAACGGCAAAGCCAAGGGTGTTGCCTTTGTCGGCGAAGAGATCACCGACGCCGAGCTGAAAGATCTCGACAAAGCCGGCGTGCGGGGCGTCCGTTTCAACTTCATCAAGCGCCTCGTCGATTCGACGCCGAAGGACGTCATGCAGCGCATCGCCGCGCGCATCGCCAAACTCGGTTGGCACATCGTCATCTATTTCGAGCACGCCGATCTCGACGAGATGGGCCCGTTCCTCAAATCGCTGCCGACGACGCTGGTGTTCGATCATATGGCCTGCCCGAACGTGCGGGAGGGTGTCGACGGCAAACACTTCCAGAACTGGCTCAAGGCGCTCGACGTCAACAAGAGCTGGATCACAAAGGTGACATGCCCGGAACGCTTCACCGTTGCCGGTCCGCCTTACGATGACGTGGTGCCGTTCGCGCGCGCCATCGTCGAGCGTTTCCCCGACCGCGTGATCTGGGGCACTGACTGGCCGCATCCCAACATGCCCAAGGCGGCGCCCGACGACGGTGTGCTGGTCGATTTCGTGCCCAAGATTGCGGTGACGCCGGCGGCGCAGCAGGCGCTCCTGGTCGACAACCCGACGCGGCTTTATTGGAGCTAGAACAATTCGACGCGTCATTCCGGGGCGCCCCGAAGGGGCGAGCCCGGAATCCACAGCCACAGACCGGGATTATGGATTCCGGGCTCCTCGCTGCGCTCGGCCCCGGAATGACAAAGCGCGACTTACGTTGCCAAGCTCACCTGCGCTATATATGTCAAATGAAACGGGAGTGACGCCGATGGCCCGCGAACAGCACGATTACGACGATATACCGGGCACTTTTGTGTTCGACGCCGAACGGTCCCGCCAGGGCTTCGGCATCAATATGTTCTGCATGTCGTTGATGAAGGACGAGAACCGCAAGGCGTTCAAAGCCAACGGGGCGGAATATCTCAAGAAGTTCAATCTCACGCCAGAACAAACCGACGCCGTGCTCAAGCGCGATTACAACCGCATGCTGGAACTGGGCGGCAACATCTATTTCACCGCCAAGCTCGGCGCGGCCGACGGCCATTCGTTCCAGCATCTCGCCGCGGTGATGACCGGCAATACGCAGCAAGACTACGCCGCCATGATGCTCGGCGGCGGCCGCTCGGTCGAAGGCAATCGTTCGCGCTCGGGCAAGAACGCGCCGTCCAAATTTCTTGCGGGCGCCGCGGCGAAAAAGGCGAAGAAGAAATCCGCCGCGAAGCCGAAAGCTAAAACCAAATCCAAATCCAAAAAATCCAAACCCAAACCGAAATCAGCAAAACGGAAGTGATGTCGTGGCCAGGATCATTGCAGGAATAGGCGCATCGCACGTGCCCGCCATCGGCGCGGCGCTCGATAACGGCAAGACCGAGGAGCCGTATTGGAAGCGGGTCTTTTCGGGCTTCGAGAAGTCGCAAGAATGGATGCGCGAATTAAAGCCCGATGTCGCCATCGTCGTTTACAACGATCACGCCTCGGCGTTCTCGGTCGAGATGATCCCGACTTTCGCGCTCGGCTGCGCAGTGGAGTTCCCGCCCGCCGACGAAGGCTGGGGCCCGCGCCCGGTGCCGGTGGTGCAGGGCTATCCGGCGCTCGCCTCGCATATCGCGCAATCGGTCATTCTCGATGAGTTCGATCTGACCATCTGCAACAAGATGGAAGTCGATCACGGCATGACCGTGCCGATGAATCTGTTGTTCGGCAAAATCGACAAGAATTCGCATTGGCCGTGCCCGGTCATTCCGCTCGCGGTCAACGTGGTGATGTATCCGCCGCCGACCGGCCATCGCTGCTACATGTTGGGCAAGGCGATCCGCAAGGCGGTCGAATCCTACCCGGAAGACTTAAGGGTGGTGATCTTCGGCACCGGCGGCCTGTCGCACCAGATTTCCGGCCCGCGCGCAGGCCTCATCAACAGCAAGTGGGACAAGAACTTCCTCGACAATCTGTCGAGGGATCCGAAGAAGCTCGCCAAGATTCCGCACATCGACTACATGCGCGAGGCCGGCGCCGAGGGCATCGAGATGGTGATGTGGCTCGTCATGCGCGGCGCGCTCGACGACAAGGTCGACGAGGTTTATCGCTTCTACACCGTGCCGGCGTCGAATACCGCGGTCGGCCACATTATCCTCGCCAACCGCGGCAAGGCGGCCAAGCACAAGCCTGCCGCCAAGCACAAGCGCGCCGCGGCGCGCACCAAATCTCTGGTGCGCAGGAGCGCGTGATGAAAATTTGCGTGGCGGGGCAGGGCGCGTTCGGGCAAAAACATCTCGACGCGCTCAAGCGCATTCCCGATGTTGAAGTCACCTCGCTGGTCGGCGGCAATCAGGACTCGACCGCCCAGGTCGCCAACAAATACGGCATTCCGCATTTCACCGGCGAACTCTCCGAAGGCATCAAGCGCGCCGATGCGGTGATCCTGACCACGCCGACCAAGATGCATTTTCGCCAGGGCGAGCAGGTGATGCGCGCCGGCAAGCCGGTGCTGATCGAGATTCCGGTGACCGACAGCGTCGAGGACGCCGAAAACCTGGTGAAGATCGCCAAGGAAACCGGCGTCATCGCCATGGGCGGCCATGTGCGGCGTTTCAACCCGAGCCATCAATGGGTGCACAAGCGCATCCAGAAAGGCGAGCTGAAAATCCAGCAGATGGACGTGCAGACTTATTTCTTCCGAAGGAAGAACATGAACGCCGCCGGCCAGCCGCGGAGCTGGACCGATCATCTGCTTTGGCACCATGCCGCGCACACCATCGACCTGTTCCAGTACCAGGCCGGCGAGAATATTTCCGACTGCTACGCGGTGCAGGGTCCGATCCATCCGCAGCTCAATATCGCCATGGACATGGGCATCGTCGCCAGGACGCCGTCCGGCGCGGTGCTGACGCTGTCGCTGTCGTTCAACAATGACGGACCGCTTGGCTCGTTCTTCCGCTACATTTGCGACAACGGCACCTACAAGGCGTTCTACGACGACCTGACCGACGGCAAGGACAACAAGATCGACGTATCGAAGGTCGACGTCTCGATGGACGGCATCGAGCTCGAGGACCGCGAATTCATCGCCGCGATCAAGGAAAAGCGCGAGCCGAACGCGAGCCTGCGGCAGTTGCTGCCGTGCATGCATGTGCTGGGAAAACTCGAAAGCATCATCGATCCGCAGCGCAAGGCGCACGCATAACAATGCAGCAAAGCAAAAGCCGGCCGATCCCGCTCCTCATTGGCGCGGGATTGATGTTTGTCTGTATCGCGGCGCAGAGCGGCTTCGCGCAGACGCCGCCTGCCGCGACGTCAACGCCTCCCGCCGTCGCGCCGGTGCCCTATACCGGCACGGGAGCACCTCCCTCCGGCATTCAGTTGCCGCCGGCGGGGACGGAAGTGCCTCCCGCGACGCCACCGCTAACCGAAGCCGAGCTCAAAAAGATCGACGATCTGATCGCGCAGCAGGGCAAGGATGTCGCGATTACACCCATCATCACTGATATTCTGGGTCTCACCAAAGACAACCAGACGCTGACCTGCCGCGCCTTCGCCGCGGTAGGCGAGGGCAACGAAGTCCATCAGATTTATTTGCTGCCGGACGGCAAAGGTTATCTCGCCGCGCATTTTTATAAGGACAAACTGGACGTCTATTCGGTCGACAAGGCGTTCAATCTGATTGCGGCCCTGGAGGGCGTCCGTGGCCAGGTTCCGGCGCCGACGACCTTCGCCGATGCCCAGTACGGCTATCATTTCGAACAGGCGTGGTGGGCGAAATACGCCGACACGCACTAGTCATTGCGAGGAGCGAGGCGACGAAGCAATCCAGAAAGACCATTTTCTGGCTGGACTGCTTCGCTGCGGTCGCAATGACGAAAAATTACGCCCAGCTGGCGAAGCTCAATCCCGTGCCGGTGCCGGCCGCCGTGCGATAACCGGGCACATATTCGAACCAGTTCAGGTCGAGATGCTCGCAAGCCGCCGCAATGCCGATCCAGTTGAGGATTTCCGAACTTCCGGCATGCAGCTTGTTACGCGGCAGGTTCTGTAAAAACTCGGCATCCTTGTCGGCGCAAGCCTTGAGAATGGCGCGGTCGAATTCCTCATCGACGAGAAAATGGCTCAGGCCGCCAGACCCGACGATGCCGATGCGCGCGTCGCCGGGATAGGCTTCGACCGCCTTGCGGATGGCGAGGCCAAGCTCGTAGCAGCGCCGCGGCCTTGGCTGGTTCGGCGCAAAATAAGTGTTGAGGAATACTGGCACGACCGGCACGGGCTTTTTGTCATCCATCACCCGGCGATGCACATAGGCCACCGCGTGGCCTTCACCTTCACCCTTGCGTAGCGACTTCGATGACGCCGGATCGAAGCCGTGCTCCATCAGCCAGTCGATCAGATGCAGCGCGAGTTTTGAATCGACCGGATAGGGGCGCGGCGCATTGTCCTCGAAAAAGCCCTGCCGGTTCTTGACGTACCACTCCGGATAGCGCTCGCGGTATTGCTCGTGCTGCTCGTTGCTGTTGAGGATGGTGTCGCCGTAATAAATCGCGAATGTCGGCCGGCAATCTTCCAGATAGCTCTCGTCCTGGTCATCGCCCATCACGATGAGCGTATCGAGCCTGGCGTCGTTGAGCGTCTTGCTGACATGGGCGATCGCGGCGCGCGCCTTGTTCTGCCGCGCGACGATTTCGGCGGGCTGGGTCATGGCCGCCATTTTGGGATCGGCCTTTTCCAGTAACTCGGAGTAACTCGTCGGCCGGCCTTCTTTGTCGCGATGCTTGATATTCTGGTCGGTCTCCTCGAAGCGCAGCAGCGTCTCGTCGGAGGCCAGCAGCATCGGCGTGTGCGACGTGCCAAGTCCGAGCACGATCTTGGCCATATGAGCCACCCTGTTTTGTTCCCGATGCTAGCACAGTTGCGGGATTGAGCGCCGGATTGAACGGCGAAAGTGGGACAATCCGGAACTGGACAAAAAGCGGCCGTTGATGTTGGTATGCCGCCCACAAGGGCCGTCGATTCCAGGGAGGAATTCCATGAAAGTTCAGTATTTTCTCGGTGTCGCCTGCGCCGCTGCCGCGCTGGCGACAATGAGCAGCGCGCAGGCGCAGGACGTCAAGATCGGATTCATTTTGCCGATGACCGGTCAGCAGCAATCGACCGGCAAACAGGAAGCGGCGGCCGCGAAGCTTTGGATGGCGCAGCACGGCGACACGGTCGCCGGCAAGAAAGTCGAGCTTATCATCCGTGACGACGGCGCCGTTCCTGACAACACCAAGCGCATCGCGCAGGATCTTCTGGTCAACGACAAGGTGACGTTCCTCGCCGGCTTCGGCATCACGCCCGCCGCGATGGCGGTCGCACCGCTCGCCACCGAGGCAAAGACGCCGGAAGTCGTCACCGCCGCGGGCACTTCGATCATCACCGAGAAGTCGCCTTATATCGCGCGCACGAGCTTTACGCTCGCGCAGTCGACCGTGCCGATGGCCGACTGGGCGGCGGCGAACGGCATCAAGAAGGTCGTCACTATGGTGTCGGATTACGCGCCGGGCGCTGACGCGGCAAAATCATTCACTGCCGAATTCACCGCCAAGGGCGGCCAGGTAATCGAGGCGATTACGTTCCCGCTCGCCAATCCCGACTTCGCGCCGTTTTTGCAAAAGGCGGCCGACGACAAGCCTGACGCGATCTTCGTGTTCGTGCCGTCCGGCCAGGGCGGCTCGTTCGTCAAGCAGTTCGTCGACAAAGGCCTCGACAAGGCCGGCATCAAGATCATCGGTCCGGGCGACGTGACCGACGACGATCTCGTCAACGGCATGGGCGATTCCATCCTCGGCACCGTCACCGCGCACCTTTATTCCGCCGATCATCCGTCGGCGGCCAACAGGGCCTTCGTCGAGGCGTTCAAGAAGGCGAACGGCGGCATGCGGCCAAACTTCATGGCGGTCGGTGCCTATGACGGCATGCACCTGATGTATGCCGCGCTGGAGAAGACCGGCGGCAAGACCGACGGCGACTCGCTCGTTGCCGCCATGAAGGGCATGGCCTGGGAGAGCCCGCGCGGCCCGGTCTCGATCGATCCGAACACCCGCGACATCATCCAGAACATCTACATCCGCAAGGTGCAGAAGAAGAACGGCGAGCTTTACAACGTCGAATTCGCCACGTTCCCGAACGTGAAGGATCCGATCAAGGCCGCCGAACCGCCGAAGCAATAAAAAAACTTCCCCGCTTGCGGGAGCGGCGGGGTCTGTCATTCCGGGGCGCGGGCGCAAGCCTGCGACCCCGGAAGCCATAACCACGGGCGTGCAATAATGCTAAGTGCCGTGATCGTGGATTCCGGACTGCGGTGCCGCGGCTTCCGGAATGGCGCGAGGGGCGTTGCGTAGATCATGCTGACCATCCTGTTCGACGGCGTTGCCTACGGCATGCTGCTTTTCGTGCTGGCTTGCGGGCTTTCCGTCACCCTCGGCCTGATGAATTTCATCAATCTTGCCCATGGCTCCTTCGCCATGGCCGGCGGCTATTGCACCGTCGTTCTGGTCAATCAGCTCGGTATTCCGTTCGCGCTCGGCCTGCCGATCGCGTTTCTGATCACCGCGCTCCTTGGCGGCTTCCTCGAACGCACGCTCTACGTCCACGTCTATGCGCGAAGCCATCTCGACCAGGTGCTGTTCACCATCGGGCTCGTCTTCATGTCGGTCGCCTCGGTCGATTACGTGATGGGCTCGTCGCAGCAATTCGTGCAGATCCCGGACGCGCTGCAAGGCCAGCTCAACGTGTTCGGCATCGGCATGGGCAAGTACCGCCTGTTCATCATCGCGATCTGCGGCCTGCTCACGGTGGTGCTGCAGCTCATCCTCGCCAAAACCCGCTTCGGCAGCCGGCTGCGCGCCGCGGTCGACGACCAGCGCGTGGCACGCGGGCTCGGCATCAATGTCGGCGCGGTGTTCGGTATTACGTTTGCGGTCGGCTCCGGGCTCGCCGGACTTGGCGGCGCGCTGGGCGCGGAAATCCTGGGCCTCGATCCGACCTTCCCGCTCAAATACATGATCTACTTTCTGATTGTGGTGACGGTTGGCGGCACCTCGAGCATCACCGGCCCGTTCTTGGCCTCGATCCTGCTCGGCATCGGTGACGTCGCCGGCAAATATTACGTGCCGAAACTCGGCGCTTTCGTCATCTACGCCATCATGATCGCGGTGCTGATCCTGCGCCCGCAGGGCCTGTTCGCGCGGAGCACCGCGCGGTGACAACGACACCGACCGCTGGCGATGTTTCCGCCTTTCTCAAGCGCCGCGCCCGCTGGTCGCCGCTCGAAGCGGCGTTTTGGGTTTTCGCCTTCGCCACCATCTGGCTGTTCCCGGACAAATATCTGATCCTCAAGGACAGCGCGATCCTCGCACTGTTCGCGCTGTCGCTCGATCTCATCCTTGGTTACGCCGGCATCATCTCGCTCGGCCAGGCGGCGTTTTTCGGTTTCGCCGGTTATTTTGCCGGTCTCGTCGCCAAATACGGCGTCATCAACGAACCGGTCATCGCGCTGATCTGCGCCGGCTTCGCCGCCGCCGCACTCGGCTTTGTGACGAGCTTTCTGGTGCTGCGCGGCTCGGATTTGACGCGGCTGATGGTGACGCTCGGCGTGTCGCTGATGCTCGGCGAGCTCGCCAACCGCTATTCCAACATCACCGGCGGCGCCGACGGGCTGCAAGGCGTCGAGATCGCGCCGGTGCTGGGCCGTTTCAATTTCGATCTCTACGGCCACAACGCCTATGTCTATTGCCTGATCGTGCTGTTCGTCTGTTTTCTCATTGCGCGGCGCATCGTCTATTCGCCGTTCGGTCTGTCGCTGCGCGCGGTGAAAGGCAACGTGCTGCGCGCTTCCGCCATCGGCATTCCGGTCAAATGGCGGCTGGTGTCGATCTATACGGTCTCCGCTTTCTTCGCCGGCATCGCTGGCGCGCTGCTGACGCAGACGACCGCCTTCTGTTCGCTCGACGTGTTCTCGCTGGAGCGATCCGCCGATCTCCTTCTCGTCCTTATCATCGGCGGCACCGGCTATCTCTATGGCGGCTTGATCGGCGCGGTGATCTACAAATTGTTGCAGGACTGGATCGCCAATCTGACGCCGCAATACTGGCAATTCTGGATCGGGATGGTGCTTGTCGTCATCGTGCTGATCGGCCGCGAGCGCATGGCCGGATGGATTGCTGCGGCGCGCGCCTTCCTCACCGGTGTCGTCGGCCGGTTGTTGCCGAACTCCGCGGCGCTCACCGGCGCGACGCGGGATGGCCAGTAATAATGGCGATCCTGGAAACCATCGGGCTGGAGAAGCGTTTCGGCGGTATCGTCGCCGCGCATGATGTGTCGCTCGCCGTGGAAAAGGGCGCGCGCCATGCGCTGATCGGCCCGAACGGCGCCGGCAAGACCACCGTGATCAATATGCTCACCGGCGTGCTGCGGCCGACCGCCGGGCGCATCATGCTCGAAGGCCGCGATATCTCCGACATCGTGCCGCATGAGCGGGTGCGGCTCGGGATGGCGCGCACCTTCCAGATCAACCAACTATTCCTCGACCTGACGCCGCTCGAATCGATCGGGCTTGTCGTCTCCGAGCGATTGGGCTCCGGCGCCGACTGGTGGCGGCTTGTCGGCAGCAAATCCGCGGTGACCGGCGAGATCGTCGAAATCGTCGAACGCTTCCGGCTCGCCGACGTCATGCATACCCGCACCGCGATCCTGCCCTACGGCAAGCAGCGGCTTCTCGAGATCGCGCTCGCCTTCGCCTCGCAGCCGCGTGTGCTGTTGCTCGACGAGCCGGCCGCCGGCGTGCCGGAAGCCGAGCGCCACGAGCTGCTCGCCACCATCGAAGGCCTGCCTACCGAAGTCACGGTGCTCCTGATCGAGCACGACATGGATCTGGTGTTCTCGTTCGCCGACCGCATTTCGGTGCTGGTCAACGGCACATTGTTCGTCGATGGCGCACCTGAGGATGTGGCGCGCGACCCGCGCGTCAAAGCCGTCTATCTGGGCGAGGAACTCGATGCCTGACCTCCTTGCCATCGACAAGCTCTGCGCCGGCTATGGCGAAGCGATCGTTCTCTCCGACGTGTCGCTGTCGTTGTCGGAGGGCCAGGCTTTGGCGCTGCTCGGCCGCAACGGCATGGGCAAAACCACGCTGATCAATTCGATCATCGGGGTGACGCGCTATTTCGGCGGCAGCATCATGCTCGATGGCGCCGATATCACGAGGCTCCGCCCCGAGCAGCGCGCCCATGCCGGCATCGGCTGGGTGCCGCAGGAGCGCAACATTTTCAAATCGCTCACCGTGCATGAGAATCTCACCGCCGTGGCGCAGCCGGGGCGCTGGACCACGGCAAAGGTCTATGAGTTGTTTCCTCGGCTCGAAGAGCGGCGGCAAAATCTCGGCAATCAATTATCCGGCGGCGAGCAGCAGATGCTGGCGGTCGGCCGCGCGCTGGTGCTCAATCCGCGCGTGATGCTGCTCGACGAGCCGCTCGAGGGCTTGGCCCCGATCATCGTCGACGAATTGCTGGCGGCCTTGCGGCGGATCATCCGCGACGAAGGCATGTCGGCTATCCTCGTCGAGCAAAACGCCAAGAAAATTCTCGGCGTCACCGATCGCGCCATCATCGTCGAGCGCGGCTGTGTTGTGCACTCAGCCGACAGCGCCACGCTGGCGGCGGACCGTGTTGCGCTGGAAACCCATCTTGGCGTCACCGATCACGGGCCGCGGCGGAGCGGTCGGGCGAAGCAAAAAAGCTAAGCCGATTTTTCGCGCTCGCTTTCGCCGGCGCGGACATAGAGCGCATAAACGATCAGCGCGGCGCCCGCGAGCAACAGCGGAGCGGAAAGCACCATCCCCATCGTCAAACCGTGCACTAACTGTTCGAGCTGCGGGTCGGGCTCGCGGAAAAATTCGCAGGCGATGCGCGCGACGCCATAGCCGATGCAAAACAGTCCCGTCACAAGACCCGGCCGTTTGAACGCGCCGCCGCGAATGAAGAGTCCGAGAACCAGTAGAAGCAATAGACCTTCTGAGAATCCTTCATAAAGCTGGCTCGGATGGCGAGGCTGGTCGTCGACACCGGGAAAAATCATCGCCCAGGGCACGTCGGTCGGGCGGCCCCACAGCTCGGGCTTGATGAAATTGGCAATACGGACCAGAAAAATTCCAACCGGCGCCACCGCGGTGCAAATGTCTGTGATCGTCGGGAGCGGGATTTTCGTCTCGCGGGCAAAATACCAGGTCGCGACCAGCGCGCCAATCAGTCCGCCGTGAAACGCCATCCCGCCGTCCCAGGGTTTGAAGATCTCCAGCGGATGCACGAAATAATAACGCGGATCGTAAAACAGCACGTTGCCGAGCCGGCCGCCGATCACGATGCCAAAGGCGCAGTAAACCATCAGGTCGCCAAGGCTTGCCGCGGCCGGGCGCCGCGTGCTGCCCCAAAGCCGATCCTTGCCAACCAGAAAGCGCGCATAGAGCCAGCCGATAGCGAGCCCGCCGATATAGGCCAAGGCGTACCAGCGGATCGGGAACGGCCCGATATGAACCGCGACCGGATCGATGCTTGGATAAGGAATGACAAAGATCGTCATAGCTGCTCGTTGCAAATCTTGCGTCGCAAATCTGTCGTGTTGATTTGCCTTATGCTTTACCCTTCGATTACCGGACGCCGAGGACAAAGTCATGGGGCCGCGCCGCTCCGCCTTCCGCACATTGATGGTGGCGGTGTCGCTATTGGCGGCGCTGCCGCGAGCGCAGGCGAAAATTCTGGCGCAGTGGGTCGAGCTTGGGCCGGACGGCAATGCGAGCGCGCGCGCGGTCATCGACGATGCCGCTTGTCCTTCGGTGATTTTCGACGGCCTTGCTGCGCCGATGGCGACGCGCTCCGCGCCAGACCAAAAAATTGATAACGTCAGACCGGCGCAATTCGCCGTGCGCGGCTGCGAGGTCGCGGTTCCCGCCGGAGCGATTGTCGGGCTGCTCGACGGCAAGCCATTGCCGCTGCCGCGGCCCAATCCGCGGCGCATCGTGATGTTCGGCGATACCGGCTGCCGGCTCAAAACCGGCGATCCGACACAGGCCTGCAACGACTTCAATGCCTGGCCGTTTCCGAAAGTCGCCGCCATGGCGGCCGCGGCGCGCCCCGACCTGATGATCCATGTCGGCGATTACGAATATCGCGAGGATGCCTGCCCGCCCGGCAATGCCGGCTGCGCTGGCAGTCCCTCCGGTTACGGCTGGGACGCCTGGAACGCCGATTTCTTCCAGCCGGCGGCGCCGCTGTTTGCCGCGGCGCCATGGATCATGGCGCGCGGCAATCACGAAGATTGCAACCGCGCCGGCGAAGGCTGGGTTCGTTTTCTCGATCCGTCGCCGATGCAGCCGGCCTGCCGCGACCTGACCGGCGATTACGTGGTGCCGCTCGGCGACTTCGCCGCGGTCGTCGTCGACAGCGCCAAAGTGAAGGATAGCGCCGGCGCAGACAGCGATCAGGTTCCGGCGCTGCGCCAGCAATTTCTCGACGTGCTCGTCAAGATCCCTGCTTATGCGTGGTTGGTCACGCATAAGCCGGTCAACGGCATGCTCGCCAAGCCGGGCGATCCCGAGGTCAATATCGTCTCGAACAAGGTGTTGCAGGCCGCGCTTGGCGCCGACATGCCGGCGAGTGTGCGGATGGAAATCGCAGGCCATATCCATTTCTTTCAGGCCATCGATTTCGGCGCCGCGCGGCCGCCGCAGCTCGTGGTCGGCACCGGCGGCGACAATCTCGAAGGCATGCCGAAGGCGAGCGTCACCGGCGCCGACATCAACGGGCTGAAGGCGCTCAATGCTGTGACCTATTCCGGCTTCGCCTACATGATCTGGGACCGCGCCGGTAATAATGTGTGGAACGGCACGCTGTTCGACGTCGACGGCAAGCCGCTCAATCGCTGCCGCCTCGCGGAGCGCGCGTTAAGTTGCGGGTCTTAGAGCATGATCCCGAAAAGTGGGAATCGGTTTTCGGGTAAGATCATGCTCAAATCAAAAATCGAACGCGGCGTCAGTAGGACGTTATAGTCGCAAGCCGGTTGTTGGGACTTCACGATGTATAGCGCGACCATCGGCACCCGCCGCTATGTGTTCGGCGATCTCAAAACGCTGTTAGCCAAGGCGTCGCCGCTGCGCAGCGGCGACCAGCTCGCCGGCATCGCGGCCGAGAGCGGGGAAGAACGTGTCGCCGCGCAATATGCGCTGGCCGACCTGCCGCTGACGGCGTTTCTCAACGAAGCCGTCGTGCCTTACGAAGACGACGAAGTCACCCGCCTCATCGTCGATACCCACGATCATGCGGCCTTGGCGCCGGTTTCCCATCTCACTGTCGGCGGCTTTCGCGACTGGCTGCTCGCCGACGAGACCACGACGGCGGTGCTCTCCGCGCTTGCGCCCGGCATTACGCCGGAAATGGCGGCGGCGGTGAGCAAGATCAGCCGGTTGCAAGACCTGATCGTGATGGCGGCGAAATGCGCGGTAGTGACGGCGTTTCGCAACACCATCGGTTTGCCGGGCCGGCTGTTGGTGCGGCTGCAGTCCAATCATCCTACCGACGATGCCAGCGGCATTGCCGCCAGCATTTTCGATGGCCTCCTCCTCGGCTCGGGCGATGCCGTGATTGGCATCAACCCGGCGACCGACAGCCCGCAGGCCGCGCATACCCTGCTGGCGATGATCGAGGAAATTCGCACCAAGCTCGACATCCCGACGCAAGGCTGCGTGCTGGCGCATGTGACCACCACGCTCGACCTGATCGGCAAGGGCGCGCCGGTCGATCTGGTGTTCCAGTCGATCGCGGGCACGCAAGCCGCCAACAAAAGCTTCGGTATCGACCTCGCGCTGCTGAGCGAGGCGCGCGACGCCGCGCTGTCGCTCCGCCGCGGCACCATCGGCGACAACGTCATGTATTTCGAAACCGGCCAGGGCTCGGCGCTGTCCGCCAACGCGCATCACGGCGCCGACCAGCAGACACTCGAAGCGCGCGCTTATGCGGTGGCGCGCGCGTTCAAGCCGCTTCTGGTCAACACCGTGGTTGGCTTCATCGGTCCGGAATATTTGTTCAACGGCAAGCAGATCACACGCGCCGGCCTGGAGGACCATTTCTGCGGCAAGCTTCTCGGCGTGCCGATGGGCGTCGACGTCTGCTACACCAATCACGCCGAAGCCGACCAGGACGACATGGATGCGCTGTTGGCGCTGTTGGTCGCCGCCGGCGTCAATTTTGTCATGGGCGTGCCGGGCGCCGATGACATCATGCTCGGTTATCAGAGTACGTCGTTCCACGACGCGTTGGTGATGCGCGATCTGTTTGGCCGCCGCCCGGCGCCGCAATTCGAAGCCTGGCTTGCCCGCCAGGGTTTTATCGACGCCGCCGATCGCATCCGCCCGAAGGGTTTGCCCGGTAAATTCCGTGCGCTGCTCACCCACCAGCCGGAATTGAGAGATCTGGTCTTTGGCAAAGATCGTGCCTGACGACGACGCTTGGAGCGATTTGCGCCGACTGACCGCGGCGCGTATCGGGCTCAAGCGCGCCGGTGCGTCGCTCGCGACCGGTCCGCTGCTTGATTTTGCGCTCGCCCATGCCCGCGCCCGCGATGCAGTGCTGGCGCCGCTCGATGAAGCGCGGCTCGCCGCCGAACTCTCAGCGCTTGGCGTGGCGGTCACAACGGTGGCGAGCGCGGCTGAGGACCGGCAGGCTTATCTGATACGGCCCGATCTCGGCCGCCGCCTCGGCGCCGGCGCGGCGGCCGCACTGGCGGCGCATCGGGGAGACTATGATGTCGCCTTCGTGGTCGCCGACGGATTGTCGGCGGGCGCCGTCGCACTCCACGCCGTGCCGGTTCTGACCAAGGCAATGACAACGCTGCGCGGCGAAAACTGGCCGATCGCGCCGCTGGTCGTCGTGCGCCGTGGCCGCGTCGCCATCGGCGATGTGATTGCGGATGCGCTGGGCGCGGCGAGCGTCGCGGTGCTGATCGGCGAGCGGCCCGGGCTCTCGGCGCCCGACAGCATGGGTGCGTATCTTACATTCAAGCCGCATGCCGGGACGACCGACGCCGAGCGCAATTGCATTTCCAATATCCGGCCGGAAGGCATTGACTATGAGACCGCCGCGTTTCGGCTCATCTATATGCTACGCGCTATGCGGGCGCGGCGACTGTCGGGCGTGCTGCTCAAGGACGACTCCGGCCGGCTGTTGATCGGCGGCTAAAGCGCCGTCATGCCGAAATCCGGAAACAGATCGGTGGAGCCGAAATCGACTTTGGTGGCGACGCTCATCAGTTCCGGGAAATTCGGATACCACCGCGTGCCCGGCACGGTGATGCGGCCCGCCCAATTGGCGGCAAAGCCCCACTCGCCATTGAACTGCAGTACATTCTGCGACGCGCTGAGATCGCCGCCCTTCTGGCCGTAATAGCGATTGGGGCCGCGCGCCGCCGCGCCGTCGAGGCCGTAGCCGGAGCGAACTTTATAATGCGCTGCCGCCGCGATCGCGTTGTCGAGCATGGAGGTCAGCGTGGCGCGTTTGAGCGCGGGCGTGTCGTTGGGGCTGATCCATACCGCGATCAGCCGCGCCAGATCAGTCACCGCGCCGGACAATCCGCCGGAGCCGTCCTTGTTTTCCAGCTGTCCGCTGTAGCCGCGCGGCACCAGGGGCCGGTCGTTGCTCATGTTGCTCCGGAACAACGGCACGTCGAGGCGCGCGTCGGGACCCTCGCCGACAGTGGTTGCCCCGTAACGCGCCTCGTCGGGCAGTTGATCGGCAACCAGCGAACGCGCCTGCCGGATGCGGGTAATTTGCAGCGGCGCGCATAGATGCTGCTGGATCGCCGCCATCGGCGTCGGCGCGCCACGCACCTTGCCGACGATCCGGCCAAGCAGGTAATAGCCACAATTGTTGTAGACCTGCTCGGCGCCGGGCGGCGTCACCATCGGCAGCGAAGCGATGAAGGCATCGACCATCGCGGCGGTCACCGGCAAATTCCACGAACCGGGCCGGGCGGCGCGGTGTGCGTCGCGGATCGCGACGTCACTGCCAAACGCGCCCGGGTTCACGCCGCTGGTATGTTCGAACAGATGCTGGACGGTAATCGCGTTAAAGTGCGGATCGCGCGGCGGACCGCCCGCGGGCGTGCGCAGCTGCAGGATGCTTTGCGCGGTGTCGCTGAGCTTGATCTTGTTCTCTTCGACGAGTTGAAACGCCGCGAGCGCTGTCACGTTCTTCGACACGCTGGCGAGACGGAACAGCGTCGTCGGCTGCGTCACCGGCCAGTCCAGCTCGGCGAAATTGTAGCCGCGCGCATAAACGAGCTTGGTGCTTTTGACGATCGCGATCGCTCCCTGGCGCAGCGCCTGCTGGCGCATGAATTTTTCGATCACGGCATCGATGTCGGCGTTCTGCGTCGGGCCGGTGGCGGTGAAGGTTCGCTGCTGCGGCGTTTCGCGCTGCACGAACACGACGGAGAACTTTGCCGTGGCGGCGCGCGTGCCGGCCGCCTGCACGCAAACCGGCACATAACCCTTGCCGGTCCAGGCATCGAATTCCTGCTGATATTGCACGGCGGTCAGTCCGTGCCGCGCCTGCCAATCGCCGACCCGGTTGTCGACAAAGACTGAAGCGATGCGGCCATCGGCATCCGCCGAAAACAGCGATGGCCGGCACCAGCCGGAGGCCTGCGCGTCCATGCGCACCTGCAATTCGGCGTCGGTCTCGGCCACGCCGTCGGCATTCCAGGTGGTTTGGTCACTGTCGACGCCCCAGACTGCCGCGAAGCTGGGATTGTCCGCCGATCCGTAGCTCGCGATCGACAGCGGAATGAGCCCCGCTACTCTGGCTTCGCGGTGCCTGGCTTGCAGGCTCGTTCGGTCTTCGGGCCGCCCCGATTTCAATCCGACGAGCACGCGCGCGAGCGTGTCCTGCCGTTCGCAGACCAGCGCGAAGCGCGGATCGTTCGCCGGCCCCGTCGCAGCGATCAGCGTGGCGTCGAAATTCTGCACCGCCTGCTCCGCCAAAGTCTGCGCGAACTGCGCGTTGGTGAGCAGTGGCCAGTGGCGCTGCTCGGCCGGCGCCGCGCGTTTGATCAGCACCGTGGTATAATTGGGCGAGGAAGTCGGGCCGTAGAGGCCGACCGAGATAAGCCGATAGCCGTCGTTAATCGCGGTGTCGTGCAGCTTGGTATATTCGGCGAGCGAGCGATCGTGCCAGCCGATGATTGCGCCGTCGGCGCCGGCGCTGCGCGGCAAAAACGGCGCCAGCACTGCGGCGCCGCCGCCGGTCAGAACCAATCTGCGCGTCGACTGCATCGGATGGAGATTACCGGCAGGAAGCCCCAAAAAGGAGCCGCAATGATGATGGTAATGTACGTTGGTCGCAAACCGCCGGCCCCAGGTTCAGCGCCGGATTTTCAGAGACCATAGCAATGCAGCTCGAATTCGTAACTGTCGATGTTTTTACCGAACAGCGCTTCGGCGGCAATCCACTCGCGGTGGTGCTCGATGCGCGCGGGCTTGCCACGCAGCAAATGCAGGCGATTGCCGGCGAGTTCAATCTGGCCGAAACGACCTTCGTGCTGCCACCGCAAGACGCTTCCCATACCGCGCAGGTTCGTATCTTCACGCCGCGTGCCGAATTGCCGTTCGCCGGACACCCCAATGTCGGCACCGCGTTTGTTCTGGCGAGCGCAGGCAAAAGCTTTGGCCGCAGCGTCGGCGACCCGCTCGTCTTCGAGGAGAAAGCCGGGCTGGTGCGCCTCGATGTGCTCAGAGAGTCAGGCGCGATCGTTGGTGCGCGGCTGGCGCCGCCGCAGCCCTTTGCCCGCGCCGACGACATCGCGCCCGACGTCGTCGCGGCGGCGTGCTCGCTCTCGCCCGCCGACATCGAGACGGCCAACCATGCGCCTTGCATCGCGTCCTGTGGCAACCCCTTTGTCTTTGCGGAATTGAAGACGCGCTCGGCGCTGGCGGCAGCGCGGGGCCGCACTGAAGTGTTTGCCGAACGTCTCAAGGCGGATCGCACCGCCGGATTGCTGCTTTACGTTAAAGAGAACGGCGGCTTCGACCTCCAGGTGCGGGTGTTCGCCCCGCTCCATGGCATTACCGAGGACCCCGCGACCGGCAGCGGGAATGTCGCGCTCGTCGGACTGTTGGCGAGCCTGCATGCCGAGCGCGACCTGACGCTCAACCTGCGCATTTCCCAGGGCGTCGATATGGGGCGGCCTAGCCTGCTCGAAGCCGCAGCCGAAAAACGTGGCGGCAAAATCACCGGCACTTCGATCGGCGGCCGCTGCGTCTTCGTGATGCGGGGCACGCTGGAAGTTTAACGCGCTTTACTACGCCGCCGCAGCCGCCTTGGCTTTGGCCACAATGTCGGGCGGCGAAGCGTAGATTTCTTTCACGAGCTTTTCGACGTCCGCACCGGACACCGGATTGACTTCAAGCTGCAATTTGTCGGCTTCGGACAAAAAATCCTTTTCCGCCATGGTATCCATGAACGCCTGACGCAGCGCCGCGACTCGATCGGGCGGCACATTGGGTGGCGCGGCATAAGGCCGGCCCATCACCTGGCGTGCGAAGATCATTTTCAGGATCTGCCGCTGTTCGTCATTCCTGGCGAAATCCATGACCAGCGGCACGTTGGGCAGATCGGGATGCTTGGTCAGCGACAACTGCGCCAGCACGGTCATGTCGTCGAGCCAGGATTTTTGGGTCGCGATCAAGCTCGACCATGACCAACCGCAGCGGCCCTGCACCTCGCCGCGCTCCATCGCCAGCGCCACGTCGTTACCGGCGGGAAAGCCCTGCACGATCTTAAAATGCGTGCCGAGCACGCCGTTGAGCACGCGCGGAAACTGATCGGTGTCGGCGCTCGATCCGGCGCCGCCGACGGTGAGTCCTTTGGCGAACAGGTCTTCGAATTTGGTGATCCCGGAACTCTTCATCGCCACGCAAACGCTGACCTCATTATTGGCGCTGCCGATCCAGTTGAATTTCTGCGCGTCAAAGGTGTCGTCCTGACCGATCAGCAGCGGATCGAAGGCGATACCGCGGCCGAACGTGGCGATGGCGGAGCCGTCCTGCGGCGCTACGCTGTAGAGGTAATTGGCGAGCCGCAGCGAGCCCCCGCCTTCCATATTTCGCGGCACCAAAACCGGATTGCCTGGGATATGGCCGTTCATATGGTGGCTGATCACGCGCGCGTAGAGATCGTAAGCGCCGCCGGGCGCGTAGCCGATATAGAGATTGATGTTGCGGCCTTTGTAAAAATTGCCGGCGCTTTGCGCCCAAGCCTGGCCCAAAGCAATCGCCGCCGGCGCCGCAATCGCTACCAGCACCACGCCGAGTAATGCGCCTATGGCGCGGAAGACTTTGCCGTCGCCCATCGTCTCGCCTGCGAACCGCGAGACGCCACTTTATCATGGGCTTGCCTATATGCGCTTCGGCTTTGGCGAGCCGGTATGACAATCTGTTTCCGGCACTCCGCGCGGCGCCGCGGCTCGTCTGACCGCGCATTTGCACGGCTGACGGAAATCTCCTAAACGACCGGAATCAGGCGCGAGGAGCCCGACATGACCGGAATGCTGGAACACGAATCACCCGGGCTCGGCCACAACAAGCCGTCAGCAGAAGATGCCGACGAGATCAAGCACGGCAAATGGGAGCGCTGGGCGAAGAAGCGAACTTTCGTGCGCGCGCTCGAAGGCACCTACAGCCACCTTTACAAACAGTTGCTCGAAGAACCGCGGGTCTATGCGTCGAAAGATCATCCGTGGAAGGGCGGGCCTGCGATGTACGGCAAGCACGTCATCTCGCCGCAAGCCGTCAATATCGTGCAGTCGATCGAATCCCATATCGAATGCTATGCGCCGCTCAATGCCGGACAGAAGCACGGCCATCTCAATAGTGCGGTGTTCTACGTGCTCAAAGGGCACGGCCACGACGTGCACGATGGTCGCACGATGAAATGGGAAGCCGGTGACGTGATGCTGGTCGAGAACGGCTGCGTGCACCAGCATTTCAACGACGACGAAAAAGAATCCTGCATTCTTCTCGTGTTCAAGGCGAAGCCGTTGTTTCTGTTCATGCATCTCCTGTTTCAGAAAATGGTCGAGTGGCCGACCGACAAGCTGCCCCCCGGCGTCAAAGAATTCAGTCCGCCGACCGAAATCTGAGCGGAGGACGTCATGGCGCTGTTCGAGGACAAAGCGGCGGCTCTATCCGGCTCCAACACCAGCAAGTTTCTGGAAGAGGCCGTCGCCGAATCGGAAAACTTCCGCGCCGAATACGCAACACTGCCGAACGTCATCAAGGCGGCGGACATGCCGTGGGAGCGTTCGCCTGACGGACTGATCAAGCATCTCGTCAACGAGAAGATGCGCACCCGGGAGTGCTGCATCGAGGCCTATATGCAATTCCTCAAAAATGGCGAGCGCTCGGGCAAACACCGTCACATGTGGGAGGAATTGTTCTTTGTGGTCGAAGGCTCGGGCTACGACCTGCACTGGGATTTGAAATGGGATTGCCTCGACGCGTTCGAATGGCAATGGGTCGAGACGCCGAAAAAGTTCGAATGGACGGTCGGCGACTATGTCTATGTACCGCCCTTCACCATGCATCAGCACTTCGCAAAGCCGGGTGAGGAGTGCCGTATCATTGTGATGTCGAACCGCATCGTTAAAGACATGGGCTTCGACTGGTACGACCAGGTGGAGCGGGCGCCGGGGTTTTGAGTTTAATATTTGATTTTGCGTGATAATTGGCGCTGGCGCGGCCGGCCAGTAGGCCGCGTCGCCAAGCTCCCCGGCAGCCAGTACACTGCGCCCGCGAACCAGGGAGCGTTGCCGCGGCAAGCGGCAAAGCTGCGAGCAGGGAGCCTGACGGCGATAACAGCATGTCCGTGTCTCTGATGACGTCCCGCCGTTTCGCGCCGCTGTTCTGGTGCCAGTTCTGCGCCGCCTTCGGCGATAACTTCCTCAAGACCGCGCTGGTCTTTGTCATCCTGTTCGAAACCTCCGCCGCCAATTCCGCGGCGCTGATCACGCTGGCCGGCGCGGCTCTGATCGCGCCGTTCTTCTTCCTGTCCGGGCTCGGCGGCGAACTTGCCGACCGCTACGACAAGGCTTTCGTCGCGCAACGCGTCAAGCTCGTCGAGCTCGGCGCCGCCATTGTCGCGGTCGCCGGCTTCGCGCTGCATTCGCTGCCGATTTTGTTCATTGCAGTGCTCATCTTCGGCACGCTCGCCTCACTGTTCGGTCCGGTCAAATATGGCATTCTGCCCGATCTGCTGCCGCGCCGCGAATTGCCGTCGGCCAATGCGCTGATCGAAGGCGGTACGTTCCTCGCGATCCTGATCGGCACTATCGTCGCCGGCCTCGCCGCCAACGGCAACAGCAATCCGATTCATTTCGCGTGGCTGATGATTTTCACGTCGCTGGCGAGTTGGCTCTCAAGCCTGCTCATCCCGAAAACCACCGAGGGCGCGCCCGACCTTCACATCAATCGAAACATCTTCGTCTCCACCGGATCGCTGATCAGACAGGTGCGTGCCGATCCGCGGCTGTGGTGGGGCGCAATCGTCGCCAGCTGGTTCTGGCTCGTCGGCGCACTGGTGCTGTCGCTGTTGCCGCCGCTGGTATCGTTCATCTTTGGCGGCGGCGAGCAGGTGGTCACGCTTTTCCTCACTATCTTCTCGGTGGCGGTGGCGATCGGCTCGGCGCTCGCGGCGTGGCTCGCGGCCGGGCGCATCGTGCTGTTGCCGACTCTCGTCGCCACGATGCTGCTTGCTTTGTTCTCGCTCGATCTCGGCTGGACTGCGTCCGCCGTGGTGCCGGCGGCGAGCCCGCTGAGCATCGCAGGATATTTTGCGTCGCCTTACAGCATTCACATCGCACTCGATCTGGCGGGGTTGGCAATCGCCGGCGGCCTCTTCATCGTGCCGGTTTTCACCGCGATCCAGGTCTGGGCCGGGCCGGACCGGCGCGCCCGCGTCATCGCCGCGGTGAACGTGTTCAATGCCGCTTTCATGGTCGTCGGCGCGCTCGCGCTCGCGGTCCTGCAAAAGTTTGGCCTCGGCACGCCGGTCCTGTTCGCGCTGATCGGCGCCGCCAATCTTCTGGTCGCCTTCGCCATCGGTTTCACCATGCCGGCGAGCTGGCTGAACGACTTTCTCTCCATTGTCTTCCGTGCCTTCTTCCGTCTCGAAGTGAAAGGCCTGGAGAACGTCGCCAAGGCCGGCGACAACGCCATCATCGCGCTCAACCATGTGAGCTTTCTCGACCCGCCGCTGGCAATGTCGATCCTGCCGAAGCGGCCGGTCTTCGCCATTGACGTCGCGATGTCGCAACGCTGGTGGATCCAGCCGTTCCTGAAATTCGTGCGCACCATGGCGCTCGATCCGCTCAAGCCTTTTTCGATGCGCACGCTCATCAATGCTGTGCGTGACGGCAACATGATGGTGATCTTTCCGGAAGGCCGCATCACTGTCACCGGCAGTCTGATGAAAATCTACGACGGCGCCGCGATGATCGCCGACAAGGCCGACGCCATGGTGGTGCCGGTGCGCATCGAGGGTCCCGAGGCGAGCTATTTCAGCCGGCTCAAAAGCACCCAGATCCGCCGCCGGCTGTTCCCGAAAATCACCGTGACCATTCTCGAGCCGGTGAAGCTTCACGTCGATCCGGAATTGAAGGGCCGCAAGCGCCGCCAGGTTGCCGGCGCCGCGCTTTACGAGGTGATGTCCGACTTGATCTACCGTACCACCTCGACCGACGTCACGATCATCGAAGCGCTGATCGAGGCCGCGCATCACAACGGCCCGAATTGGCTCGCGGTCGAAGATCCGGTCAGCGGACAGCTCAGCTACAAGCGGTTGCTCGCCGCGACCTCCATCCTCGGCCGCAAGCTGATGCCGTTGGCAGCGGAGGGCCGCACGCTCGGCGTCATGCTGCCGACCTCGAACGGCGCGGTGGTCACACTGTTCGCGGTGATGTCGGCTGGCCGGGTGCCGGCGATGATCAACTTCACCGCCGGCGCGGCCAATATCCTCTCGGCCTGCCAGGCGGCGGAAGTTGACACCGTCCTCACCTCGCGCACATTCATCGAAAAGGGTCGGCTCGGTAATGTGGCAGCGCAGCTCGAAACCAAGCTGCGTCTCGTCTATCTGGAAGATATTCGCGCCACCATCGGCGGTTTCGACAAGCTGCGCGGCCTGTTGTCGTGGAAAAAGCCGCTGGTCGCGCGCAAGCCGGACGACTGGGCGGTGGTGATGTTCACGTCAGGCTCGGAAGGCTTGCCCAAGGGCGTGGTGCTGTCCCATCGCAACATGATGACGAATGTGGCGCAGGCCGAGGCCCGCATCGATTTCGGCCGCCAGGACAAGTTGTTCAACGTCTTGCCGGTGTTCCACTCCTTCGGGCTTACCGTTGGCACGGTGCTGCCGCTCGTCTCCGGCGTTTCGACTTATCTCTATCCGTCGCCGCTGCATTATCGCACGGTGCCGGAACTGGTGTACGGCGTCTGCGCCACCGTGCTGTTTGGCACCGACACGTTCCTCAACGGCTATGCGCGGGTCGCCAATCCATACGATTTCCGCTCGCTGCGCTACGTGCTCGCCGGCGCCGAGCCAGTGAAGGAATCGACGCGCAAGATCTATCTGGAAAAGTTCGGCCTGCGCATTCTCGAAGGCTACGGCGTTACCGAATGTTCGCCGGCGATGGCGCTCAACACGCCGATGTTCAACAAGTTCGGCACCGTCGGCCGGCTGCTGCCGGGCATCACGGCGAAGCTGGAAAAGGTCGACGGCGTCGAGGAAGGCGGCCGGCTTTTCGTCAAAGGCCCGAACGTGATGCTGGGTTATCTGCGTGCCGAGCGGCCGGGCGTGCTCGAACCGCCGCCGGAGGGCTGGCACGATACCGGCGACATCGTCACCATCGACGACGAAGGCTTTGTCGCCATCAAGGGCCGCGCCAAGCGCTTCGCCAAAGTCGGCGGCGAAATGGTTTCGCTCGCCGCGGTCGAGGCGCTGGCGGGCGAGCTGTGGCCGAACAATATCACCGCGGTCGCCGCCGCCGCCGATGCGCGCAAGGGCGAGCGCCTCGTCATGGTCACCGACAAGCACGGCGCGACGCGCAGCGACTTCATTACCTATGCGCGCTCAAAGCACGCTTCCGAGCTGACGTTTCCGGCGGAGGTCGTCGTGCTCGATAAATTGCCGATGCTCGGCTCCGGCAAGGTCGATCAGCTGGCGATCGAGAAATTCGTCCGCGAGCACGCGGCGGCCAAAGCCGCGGCGGCGCACGCCCACGATGACCACGATCACTCGCACGAAGCGGCCGAGTGAGGCGAAAAACCGGCCCCGCAGCAGTACGCGAATATTTCGGTTTTACAACTAATCGGCTAGGCTTCGCAGCATCTCATCTGCCGAGGGGCAATCATGCCAGCCGCCAAAATCATGCTGATTCGCCACGCTGAAAAACCGGACGGCGACTATGACGGGGTCTCCGCCAAAGGAAAGAGTGACGACGAAGAACTCATCGTGCGCGGCTGGCAGCGCAGCGGCGCACTGGCGCGTTTCTTCGCGCCGCGCGGCGGCGCATTCGTCGATCCTCACCTGGCGCAACCGAACACCATTTTCGCTTCGGGCGTCGGCAAACACAGCAACAGCCTGCGCCCGCAGCACACCGTGCTCGAATTATCCGAGATACTCGGGTTGTCGCTGAACCTGAACTTTATGAAAGGCGATGAAGCCGCACTCGCCGAGGCCGCAATGGCCGCCACGGGTCCCGTGCTCATCGCTTGGGAACATGAAGCTATTCCCGACATCGTCAACGCGATCACCGACAACAACACGACCTGTCCGCAAAAATGGCCCGGCTCACGTTTCGATATGATGTGGGTGCTCGATCGTCAGAACCCGGCGAACGGCTGGACACTTACTCAGGTGCCGCAATTGCTGCTGTCGGGTGATAGCGATACGCCGATCGCGTCGTAGCGCCGTCTTGGTCGGATTGAGTTGCCGGCGGCCTGTTACTTCCCCCGCATCGCCAGGACCCGATCGACCATCGCGCCGGCTTCGCCGAGATAGTTGGCAGGATCGCAAAGTTTGTTCAGCGTGGCGCGGTCAAGATGTTTGGTGACTTCGCTGTTCTCAGCCAACAGATCAACGAGCGGCCGGCCGGTGGCGACCACCTTACGGCAGATGTCATAGACGAGATCGTGGGCGTATTGGCGGCCGAGATAGGGCCCGAGCCCCATCATCACCGCCTCCGACACGATCAACCCCTTGGTCAGATCGAGATTGGCGCGCATCTTCTTCTCGTCGACCTGCAAACCGGTCAGCACGAACTCGGTCTGCGCCAGCGCGCCGGCGGTGAAGCAGAAAATCTCCGGCAGCACGATCCATTCGATTTCCCACGGCCCGGTGGCGCGCTCGTGATCCTCGACCATGGCGTCGAGCAGCGCGGCCACCTGCTGGCGCACCACCGCGGTGAGCGCGGTGATGTAAACCGAAGAGATCGGGTTGCGCTTCTGCGGCATGGTCGAGGACGAACCGCGGCCTTCGTGGAACGGCTCGTAAAGCTCTTCGACTTCGGTCTGCATCATCAGCTTGATGTCGAAGGCAATCTTGGCGCAGGTGCCGGTGACAAGGCCGAGGAAGCAGCCGGCTTCGGCGATCGTATCGCGCACGGTGTGCCAGGCGATTGCCGGCTGGCCGAGCTTTAATTCCTTCATCAGTTCGGCTTGCGTCGCGAGCCCTTTGCCGCCGAGCGACGACAGCGTGCCGGCGGCGCCGCCGAATTCGCCGACCAGTACGCGCGTGCGCAATTCCTTCAGCCGCTGCTTGTGCCGCTCGAAGGCCGCGAGCAGGGTCGCCATCTTGTAGCCAAAGGTGATCGGCACGGCCTGTTGCAGATTGCTGCGCCCGGCCATCGGCGTGTCGCGGTATTTGCGGGCGAGCGCGGCGAGCGCGCCGGCAATGGCGTCGAGATGCGCTTCTATTAACGTGAGCGCCTCGCGGATTTGCATCACGGTCGTGCTGTCGGTGATGTCCTGCGTCGTCGCGCCCCAATGGCACCACTCGCCGAGCCCGTCACGGCACAGCGCGACAAGCTGCTGCACCACCGGCAGCACCGGATAGCCGATCTTCTCGGTTTGAGTTTTCAGCTTGGCAAAATCGTATTCGGCGACGTTACAGTGCCGGTTGATTTCGTCGGCGGCTTGCTGCGGGATGATGCCGAGCCGCGCCTGCGCGCGCGCCAGCGCACCCTCGAAATCGAGATATTTCTGTACGCGGTTCTCATCGGAGAAGACGCGCCGCATCGCCTCGGTCGAGAAAATGTCGCGGAAAACGGCGGAATCGATGAGTGATGTCGGCATGAGGTCTCCCGATTGTCGGCGCTGCCATCATCTATTTAATGCAGATAAACCAGTGAACAGCGGCCCAATATTTTGCGGCCAGAGATTGCCCGCAGCTCCCCTTTACTGGACGAACTCTGGGCTCTTTTTCTTCTCTTGAATCTTCGGCGGATCTCTTTCCGGTACACTCGTGGGATGTGGCGCAGGCTTTTTAAGAGCCATCAGCAGCCATTCGAGGCCCATTATGATTTGCGACAGCGAGGTGAGCCACAGATGCAGTGTGGCGAGGACGAATCCTCCGGCGAGCAACGCCAAGCCGGTCGGGATGCAGGTGAGGAGCGGTGGCCTGCCGGGGTGACGGAGCATGGGAATGAGCGTGAAGCAGAAAAAGAAATTGCCGGCCGACAAGAAAATATCCTGCCAGCGGCCGTCGCCGGCCAACGCAATCAACTGATCAAGTGTCGGCATTTGACCTATTCCACTCCATACGTTGCGACGGCATTTCGACACGTCCGGTCGTCGGCGCGCCGACGTAACTGATGCGCATTCATTTCTCGCCCCTTACCGCGCGGCAGTGCGCGCTGCGCCCCTAATACTGTACTACCCGGTTTTTTCAAATGAGGCACGATTGATTTACCGCGTCGGCCGCGGGCCGGCGCATCGGAAAAGTGCCCGTCGCAGCGGAACAAGCTGCGTTGCGTTCTGTCGCGGCAAATGTGGCGGGTGATTTTTCATAAACGATGTCTGTTGGATCCAAATAAACCGATAGAGGGACCGTAAAGAATACCGTTTCAAGCAATCTTCAGCATAGGGCCAGAAGCCTAAGTAGTTTCACCAATTCCACACCAGCGGCGGATCAATACTCACGGCGAACAACGATGAAAACCAACAACGGAATTTCGGCGTCATCAGGGGACGGACGTGCGTACCAGTACCATCGTGATGATCGGCTTTGCGGTCCTGTTCGGATTGCTTGCGGTCTTTCTGGCGCAGACCTGGCTCAACAACCAGGCCGACGAGCGTATGCGGAGTCTCGAAGCGCAGCACAAACAAGCGCCGCCGGAGCGCACGATCGTCGTTGCCAACCGGCCGTTGCGCTTCGGTGAGGAACTGAGCTCTTCCGCATTGCGTGAAATGCCGTGGCCGCAGGATGCGCTGCCGGCCGGCGCGTTCGGCAAGATCGCAGATCTGACCTCGCCGAAGCGCATCGTGCTGATGTCGATGGAAACCAACGAGGCGGTGCTGGCGTCCAAGATCACCGGCCCGGGCGAACGTGCGACGCTGTCCGCAGTGCTCGATCCGGGCATGACGGCGGTCACTGTCCGCGTCAACGACGTTCAGGGCGTCGCCGGGTTCGTGCTGCCGGGCGATCGTGTCGACGTACTGCTGACACGGCAAGGCGAAAAAAATACAGCCGCGACCGACGTCGTGCTCGAAGACGCGCGTGTGCTCGCGATCGATCAGCTTGCCGACCAGAAGACCGACAAGCCGTCGGTGGTCAAGGCGGTCACGCTCGAAGTCAACGTCACCGATGGTGAGAAAGTCGCGCTCGCTTCGACGGTCGGCACGCTGTCGCTGCTGTTGCGCAAGGCCGGGGCGACAGCCGATGTCGACGTGCGGCGCGTAACGCAGGCCGATCTCGGCCAGCCGAGCGAGCCGAAACCGGATTCGAGGTTCGTCACCGTCGCGGTGATCCGGCCGACGAAAAACGAACGCGTCGAATTCACCGTGCCGGCCGAGCGCGGCAATCCGCGGTCCACGGCTTTGTCGCGGCCGATTGCGGTGGGCGAATGAGTTTGGGGCGTCAAAGAAACGATGTGAAGGCTTGTTCTGGGGAAGACTGTAACGAAACGGCGGGGAGGCCGGCGTGAATAGTCAGTACAGAGATCAGGATGGTGTCGTGAGCGAAAGCCAGCGGCCTGCGGACGGGAGCATCAGGATCGGCGCGCTGTTGCAGCGCGGCTGGGTCAGGGCGCTGCTCGCAGCGGCGATCATGCTGGCGCTGGCGCCTGCTGCGCACGCGCAAGACAGGATTGCCCTCGCCGATGCCGTGCACACCTCGACGGTGACGGTGACGGTCGGCAAGACCGAAGACGTGCGCACCGATCAGGGCCTCGCCAATATCACCGTTGGCGATCCGGACGTGGCGGACGTCAGTCCGCTCACCGACCACTCGCTGTCCATTCTCGGCAAAAAGATCGGCACCACGCGGGTCACCGTCTATGACGGCGACAAGAAACCGGTCGGCATTTTCGACGTCGAAGTGGCCTACGACATTTCGCGGCTCGCCTCGGAGATCGATCATTTCACCGGCGGCGGCATCAAGGTGGCGTCGATCAACGGCCGCATCATGCTGTCCGGCATGGCGCCGGACGCCGCGACGCTCGACAAGGCGGTGGAGATCGCCCGCGAATTCGGCCCCGATCCGATCAACACCATCCAGGTGATGCAGCCGCAGCAGATCGAGCTCGACGTGCGCTTCATCGAGGTCGACCGCAATGCCAGCCGCGACCTCGGCGTGCAGTGGAACATGTTCGGCAACTCGGTGCTCGCCAATACCGGCTCCGGACTGCCGGCGTCGTCGCTGCCGATCACGCAGCCGAACGGCGCGTTCCAGCAGCCGGCCTTTGCCGGCGCCGGCATCGGCGGCTCCAATGCCATCAATCCGGCCTCGCCACCGCTGTCGCCGATCACGGCCGCCGGCGTGCTGTCAGGCGCTGCGCCGTTCGGCTTTCTGGTCGGACAACTGTCCAACAGGCTTCAGATTGCGGTGAATGCGCTAGAACAATCGGGCGCGGCGCGCAGTCTCGCCGAGCCTAACCTTGTCGCGCTGTCGGGCGACACCGCGAGCTTCCTCGCCGGCGGCGAGTTTCCGGTTCCCGAAGTCGGCGCCACCGGCACGCCGTCGTTCGGCTTTCAGCCTTACGGCGTCGGCCTGTCGTTCACGCCGACCGCGCTGCACAACGGCATCATCAACCTCGTCATCAAGCCGGAAGTGAGCCAGATCGATCCGACCCACACCGTGACGGTGGCGGGCACGTCGGTGCCGGGCCTGATCACGCGCAAGGCCTCGACCACGCTCGAACTGCGCGACGGCCAGAGCTTCATGCTCGGCGGCTTGCTGCAGAACAACGGCACCAACGACATCGATCAGCTGCCGTGGCTCGGCGACATTCCGGTGCTCGGCGCGCTGTTTCGCAGCACCGAATACCAGAAGAACGAGACCGATCTGGTGATCCTGGTGACGCCGCACATCGTGAAACCGATGGCGCCGACCGATCCGAAGCATACGCCGCTCGATAACACCCTGCCGCCCAACGACATCGACCTGTTCTTGATGGGCGAAACCGAGGTCAGTCCCGAACTGGCGCGGATCGCCGCCGGCGCGGTGACGCGGCCCTATGTCGGCCACGTCCTCGATCTGCCGAGAAATGGAGACGCCTATGTGTCGGCCAAAGACTAAGTACGGCACCGATCGCGCCGCGCCGCTGATCGTGGCTACTGCGGCCGCCATCGGGCTCGGCATCTGGCTCGGCGGTTGCAGCCAGGCAGATCAGTATCTCGACCGTCGCGAAGCGGTCAGCTTGAGCGCCGGCGACGCGGTCGCCGCCAATCAGGCGGCCCAGATCGTCGATCCGTGGCCGGCCTATAGCGGCGACAAGAATCTCGCCTTCAACGGCCAGAAAATGCAAAGCGCGGTCGAACGCTATCGCACCGGCAAGGTGACGCAGCCGGCCGATCCGATGAATCTCGAGACCACCAACGAGGGCGGATCCGGACAGAGCAACCAGACCGTCGTGAACACCGGCGGCAGCAGCTCCGGCAGCAGCGCTTCGGCTTCGAGCGGCTCGGGTCAGTGAGGGCGCGAACTGCAGACGTGAGTTTGAGCTAATGCGAATCAACCGGTCCACAGCTCCCGCAACCGCCGCCCGCGTGGTCGTGATGACCGCCGATCCGGCGTTCGAGGATTCGGTCCGGACGACGTTCAGCACCAGTCCGCAGATCGGCCTCGACATCATCCAGGGACGGCTCGCCGAACGTGACGGCAAGATCGACGTTGCCGGTGCGACCGTTGTGGTCGTCGACATCGATGCCGCCGACGGGAGCGAAATGGCCTCGCTCGAACGGCTGATGCTTCAGATCGGCTCATGGCCGCCGGTCGTCGGCATCACGCAAAACTTCGACGAGACCGCCGTGCGTCGGCTCATGCAGATGCGCCTGGCCGATTTTCTGGTGAAGCCGGTGCCGCCGGTCGAGCTGGTGCGCACCTGCGCGCGCGTCGCCAAGCCGGCGGCTAACAGCGAATCGACCGAAGCGCAGATTTTCACCTTCTTGCCCGCCGTCGGCGGTGCCGGCGTGACCACGCTTGCGGTGCAGACGGCGATGCTGCTGCTCAACAGCGGCGCCCGCGGCAAAACCTCGACCTGCCTTGTCGATCTCGATTTCCAGCACGGCGCCTGCTCCGATTATCTCGACATCGAGCCGCGGCTGAACTTGAGCGAAATCGAGCCGCGTCCGGAGCGGCTCGACCGGCAATTGCTCGAAGTCATGATCTCGCAGCATCCATCCGGCCTCGCGGTGGTCGCCGCGCCGAACCAGCCGGCGGAAATGCGCTCGTTCGATCCGGACGTAGTGACGCGGCTCCTCGACCTCGTGTCGTCGCATTTCGATTACGTCGTGTTCGACATGCCGCGCACTTGGTTCTCCTGGACCGACAACGTACTGCTCGGCTCCAACCGGCTGTTCATCGTCAGCGAAACCACGGTGCCCGGACTGCGCCACGCCAAGCAGCTCGTCGACGCCATTCGTGAGCGGCTCGGCGACGGGCCGCAGCCGCAGGTCATCATCAATCGCTTTGTCCAGAAGATGTTCTCGTCCGGTTTGCGCAAGAGCGACATCCAGGCCGCGATCGGCGACGCGTTCCTCGCTTGCATCCCGAACGATTACGCGCTGGTGCGCGAAGCCATCGATCGCGGCGTACCGCTCGACGAGATCAAGAAGGGCAACAAGATCACGGTGCAGCTTCGGAAGCTCATCATGCCGCAGACCCCGGCCAAGACGGCCCGGGAGAGCGCGGACGCGGCGAAAAAGCTCAAGCTGTCCTGGGCGCGTTCATAACCGGAAAACTCCGGCTCTGAAAGTTTATGATGATCGGTCGTTTTACCGCGCGCCGCGTTGCTGCTCCGGAGCTCGTTCCGGCGCTTGAGGCAGGCGTTGCGGATCAGGCCCCGGCGACGACGCTTATGGAAGCGTCGCCCGAACCGTCGGCGCCGGCGGCTTCAGCCAATCCGTTGCTGACCGAGAAGCTCCTTGACGCCAAGGTCCGGCTGCATCGCCGCCTGATCGAAGAGATCAATCTTTCGGCGCTGGAAAAGCTGCCGGAAGAGGAAATGCGCGGCCACGTCCAGGAGCTCGTTTCGCAATACGTGCTGACCGAGCGGCTGGCGCTCAACACCCAGGAGCTCAACGATTTCGTCTCGGAAATCCTCGACGAGATGACGGGTTTGGGCCCGCTCGAGCCGTTGCTCAAGGACCCCACCGTCAACGATATCCTGATCAACGGCCACGAATGCGTCTATGTCGAGCGCCGCGGCGTGCTCGAGCCGACCGGCGTGCGGTTCAAGGACGAATCGCATCTCTTACGCATCATCAACAAGATCGTCTCCGCCGTCGGCCGCCGCGTCGATGAATCGCATCCGATGTGCGACGCGCGCCTCCTCGACGGCTCGCGCGTCAACGTCGCGGTGCGGCCGGTCGCGATCGACGGCCCGCTGATGTCGATCCGCAAATTTTCCAAGAAGCCGTTCAACCTCAACAAGCTCATCGAGGTCGGCGCGCTGCGTCCGCAAATGGGCGAGCTTCTCGCCGCGGCGGTCAAAGCGCGCGTCACGCTGATCATTTCCGGCGGCACCGGCTCGGGCAAGACCACGATGCTCAATGCGCTGTCCGCCTTTATTTCCGAAAAGGAGCGGCTTCTGACCATCGAGGACGCCGCCGAACTGCAATTGCAGCAGCCGCATGTCGGCCGCATGGAGACGCGGCCGCCGTCGATCGAAGGCAAGGGCGAAATCCGCCAGCGCGATCTGGTCAAGAACGCGCTGCGCATGCGGCCCGACCGCGTCATCCTCGGCGAGTGCCGCGGCGAAGAAGCTTTCGACATGCTG
>Ga0181537_10000660_pt1 | contig 31905 bp, 37 predicted proteins | sample PEATcosm2014_Bin_39_FD_119765 | JGI IMG/M metagenome (GOLD analysis project Ga0181537, IMG submission 119765) | Peatland microbial communities from MTU Mesocosm Facility, Houghton, MI, USA - PEATcosm2014_Bin23_10_metaG | ecosystem: Environmental > Terrestrial > Soil > Wetlands > Peat | place... | reverse complement strand
GCCGGCAAGCGCCGGCAATCCGGTGAAGCCGGTCAGCGCGCTCACCAGCCACCCCGTGGTCTGCGCCATGCATTCGATCAGCAACACGCCCGGCATCAGCGGATAGCCCGGAAAGTGACCCTCGAACACGGGGCTTTCTTTCGGCACGGTGCACACCGCCCGAACCACGCGCCCGGCGACATCGACGGCCACGAAGCGGTCGATCATCTGAAAATATTCAAGGCGCATGAGCGGCGCCTCAGGCGCCCTTGGCAGCGATCAGCTCGTCGATCCGCTCGCACAGGTTTTTCAGCACGAAATACTGATCCGTGGTCGCCTTGCCGTCATTGACTTCCTGAGTCCATTGCTCAAGCGGAAGCTTTATGCCGAACGCTTTGTCGATGGCGAAAGCGATGTCGAGAAAATCGAGACTGTCGATCTCAAGATCATTGATGGCGTGGCTTTCCGGCTTGATATTTTCACGCGGAATATCGCAAGTTTCCGCAATGATTTCAGCCACTTTATCGAATGTGGTGGACATCGGGCGTGCTCGTTGGGTCGTAAGGATTATGCGCCGGCCCAGCCCGGCGCGAGCAAGCCCGATCGCACGGGCCCCTCAATGTGAAGGCTCCCTATAGCGAAGGATGGGGTTAAGTTCAACGGCGGACGCCGCTCCCATAGCGGGCAGGGTGCGGGCGGGATTTGGTCTTTACCCCAAGAGCTTATCGGGGAAGCCTCCGGTGGCTCGCCGGGGCAGGCGGCCGGCTCTGCCGCGCTTGATCGCTCAGGGCTTATTACCTAAAGAACCCGCCGAGAGGTCCCCGATGCCGGAAGCCCTCGTGCATAAGCGTTGCTTCGTGCAGATGACCGGCTATGAATCGGTCGGACCGGAGCGTCAGCATCACCGTTTCGTCCGCGAAATGGCGCGGTTCCATAAAACCTGGAACGTGAAGGGCGAGGTTTCGCCGCTGCAACTGTCCGCCGACGGTGCGGTGAACAATTGGACGATCGAGACTTACGGGCCGAACTGGCGCGTTACCACCGATTTTCATCTGTTCCGCTGGGACGATTTCGTTGCCGCCGATACGGCGAAAAGCGACTGGTGGCGCTTCCCGCTCGGCATCGCCGCGCTGATGGAATTCGTGCTCACCGGAACCGTGGTGCGCTATTTCATCATCGCCTGGCGCTACGGCGCGTTTTTTCTGTTTCCGCTGCTCTACCTGGTCGGGATGACGTGGCTCGCCATCGGCGTGACGCGGCTCGCGGTCGGGCATCTCGGCTTGCCCTACCCGATGATTGTCGCGCCGCTGTTATGGCTCGTGCTATTCATCGCGCTTCGGTTCACGTTCGGCCGCTTCATCCAGATCGGCTACGCGCTCGACGACTGGTACTTCGCCCGTGACTTCGTGCATCGCGCTCGGCCCGAAGTCGAAGCCCGTCTCGACGCGCTCGCGCGCGACCTGGTGCGCATCGTGCGCGACACCGATGCCGACGAGATCATCGTCGACGGCCACAGCCTCGGCGCGCCGATGTCGCTCGCAGTCGTCGATCGGGCGCGGCGGCTCGATCCGCAACTCGGCGAGCGCGGCAAGCGGCTGCATCTTGTTTCGACCGGCTCGTCGCTCCTGAAGGTGGCGCTGCATCCGGCAGCCGGCTGGCTGCGCGAAGTGGTCGGCCGGCTTGCATCCGCGTCATCGATCTATTGGGTCGAGTATCAGGCGCTGGTCGACATCATCAATGTCTACAAAGTCGATCCGGTGGTGGCGCTGGGTATGCCGGCCACGGGCAAGCCGATCGTCAAAATCTTCCGCATCCGCCTCATGGTCGAGGAGCATACCTACCGGCATTTTCATCTCAATTTTCTGCGCGTTCACCGCCAGGCGGTGATGGGCAACGAGCGCCGCTACTTCTATGACTATTACATGCTGTGCTGCGGACCGCTGTCGCTCGTTGACCGCGTCGACAATCCGGAACGCGCGGTCGCGGCCTTTGCCGCAGACGGCGCGCTGCTGGAGACCCCGCGTTTGGGTTCCGCGCAGCCCGCGCGCACGGCGGAGCATTAGCGAGTGACCGCGACATTATCGAAAATCATCTGGCTTGCCTTCGGCGTCACCTGGTTTGTGTTGCGACTGCGGCCGGGACAGCGCGCGCGCCGCACGCCGGTGCGCTATTCGGGACGCGACACGCGTGAACTCGCGCTGCTCGGCATTTCGCTCACCGGGCTCGGTATCATTCCCTTTGCCTATGTCGTCGCCCACGTCCTGCGTTTTGCCGACTATCCGGAGGTTCCGGTACTAAGCTACCTCGGCATTGCCACGGATTGCGCCAGTCTCTGGCTATTTTATCGCACCCATCACGATCTCGGCCACAATTGGTCGGTCAGTCTCGACCTGCGCGAACGCCACACCCTGGTCACAACCGGCATCTACGCGATGGTTCGGCACCCGATGTATTCCGGCTTCTGGCTTATGGCGCTGGCTCAGGCTTTGCTTCTGCCGAACTGGATTGCGGGGCCTGCCGGTCTCGTCGGTTTCGGAACGCTGTTTTTCGGGCGGGTGGGGCGCGAGGAGGACATGATGATCGCTGCATTCGGTGACGAATACCGGGCCTACATGGCGCGTACTGCCCGTGTGGTTCCGTGGATATATTGAGGCCGGAATGCACGTGGCATTTTTGCTACAGGTGCCCTCAGTTTGCGGCGCGCCCCGGATTCATCGGGGAATTTGGCCGCGAAATCTGGCAGTGCAATAAGGGTTCTCTAGAATGCGAAAGGACCGGGATTCCCGGATCGAGCGCGATGCGGCAAGCCGTGAGGGGTTCATGAGAGGTTGGTGGCGTTTAGGCGCGATCTGGGTGCTGGCTGCCGGTTTACTGCTGGCGATCGGGACCGGTCCCAGCAGCGCGGAGCCGCGCGCGCATGTGTATCTGCTGCGCGGGCTCTTGAACATTTTCTCCCTCGGCATGGATACGCTGGCCGATGAGCTCAACAACCGCGGCGTTTATGCGACGGTGGACAATCACACGGCCTGGGAGGGGCTCGCCAATCAGGCGGCGGCGAAATACAAAGCCGGCACCGAAGGTCCGATCATCATCATCGGTCATTCGCTCGGCGCCGACGCGGCTATGGCAATGGCCACTTATCTCGGCGAGAGGGGCGTTCCGGTTGCGCTCGTTGTGCCGTTCGATGGTACCGTTTCCTATCCCGCATCGGCGAATGTGGGCCGTGTGATCAACTTGAGTCAGCACTACTGGATGAGCCGCGGAGCGGGCTTCCACGGCACGCTGATCAATGTCGATCTGCGGTCTGATCCGAATATCGATCATCTCAACATCGACAAGTCGCCGCGGTTGCATGCGCGCGTGATCTCCGAAGTTCTGTCCGTGGTCGGCAGCCACCGCATGGGGCCAACCCCGACACCGGCGCCAAAGCCGATTGAGGTCAATGCGCCAGTGCCAATGCCGGTCCCCGCGCCTGCAAATACGGCCGCGCCGCCGCCGAGCGCCAGCAGCGTCAAGCAGGACGCGGTGCCGGCTGCGCCCGCCGCCGCGCCAGCCGCTCCGGCGGCGCCCGTTGCGGCGCCTGCCGCTCCGGCCAAATCCGGCAGCGCCGCCGGCAACGCGATGGATACGGCCGACGCAGTCAAACCGACGCCTTACGGCACCACGCCGATGATCGCGGCTCCGGAACGGTCCGGCGGGCACGTCAACAGTATTCCGCAATAGCTATTGCCGTTTCGTCAGCGGCAATTCGACCGGGGCGCAATTGGAGCGGCCCTGGATCACGCAATCCTGATCGCGCTGGATCGCCGCGATTGTGTCGGCGATCCAGACGCCGGCTCCGACGAGAACCGTCACGATGACAAGCGCGATGACATTCATCAGCGCACGGTGCCGGTAGTTGACGGCAACGTCGTCGTGGTCCTGTTCGTACTGAACGAATTCGCCGTCCGGCTCGATCGTGCCATCGTCCGACGGGACGACACGGAGCGGCAGCGGCTCCGTCGGGCGGCGCGGGAAGCGCAGCACCTGCCCGAGCGCGGTATCATGACGATCTGGCCGGTTGTGTACCAATTTGGTGGCCGCCCGCTGATCGAGCTCAGATTACTCTTCCGTGGGTTAATTTCTAAGCCCTGAATAAATGCAATCGGCGCATAGATAATCCGCGGTCATGTCGCTTCGGTTCCCTGCCATTCCAAGGTCGCAGGAATCGGTCTAGATTCGCAGCCGATGAGCCTGCGTCACCACGCGCGTGCCGCTGTGGCATTGATCGCTGCCTATGCGATCGTGCTGCAAGCCCTGTTGCTTGCCGTCGGCAGTCCGGTTGCCGAGCCCGCCGGATTCGGCGCGCCTTCACTTTGCTCGGCGGCGGCCGCCGGCAGTTCGGCGCCGGCGCGTCATACCAGCGACTGTGCCGGCCCCTGTCCTGGTTGCTGTTGCAACCCTGCCGCCGGACCGGCTCCCGCCCCGGCCGTAGCCTATGCACCGGCCGCGTTGGCCGTAGCGCCCATTGCCATTATCGCGCCGCCACTCGTCTTCGTGAGCGTCAACAGCGCCAATCGGAGTCGCGCTCCGCCGTCAGCCTAACGGCACGACGGCAAAGCTCATTCGGGCCTTGCCGCCTCTGACAGGCATTCAACACGGAGCACGTTCATGAGCTTTTTTCGTAAGTCCTGCGGCGCTGCCGCTATCCTCCTGCCGGCCGCGCAACTGGCGCTTTCGCTTCCAGCGGCCGCTGCCGACTACGACGTCGGGTCGATTCACATATCGCAGCCTTGGGCGCGGGCGACGCCGAAGGGCGCGGTCGCAGGTGCCGCCTACATGACGGTCACCAACAAGGGCACCGCATCCGATCGCCTCAATTGCGTGTCCGATGACGCCAGCGCGCAATGCCAGATTCACAGCATGACCATGGACAACGGCGTCATGAAAATGCGCCCGGTCGAAGGCGGGCTCGAAATCAAGCCCGGCGAGACCATGACGCTCGCGCCCGGTGGCTTCCACATCATGCTGCTCGATCTCAAAGCGCCGTTGGAACAGGGTAAGACGCTCAAGGCGACGCTGAAATTCGATCACGCCGGGACTGTCGACGTGGAGTATCCCATCGCCGCGATCGGTGCGCCGGCGCCCGGCGCCGCCGGAGGCGGCGGCATGATGATGCAGGGTGGCAGCATGAACATGCAGGGTGGCAGCATGAACATGCAGGGTGGCAGTATGAGCATGCCAAGCTCCGGCGGTGGCATGCAGATGAACAAGCAGTAAGCGCCGCACAGCGGGCCGGCGGTGAAAAGCCGCCGGCTCACAGTAAATAAATCGTTCATCTTACGATTGCTTAAGACAGCTTGGCGTATACGGGGCGGTACGCTAACTGCGGTCTTATGAGCAATGGGCGACTCCAAATCCGACGACGTGCGCAGCTGGTCCGGTCCGATCGAGCAGATGGACGAAGACGAGCGCCGCGCGCTTATCGACGCCATGACCGCCGACGACCGGCCGGGCGTCACCGTTACCGAAGCGCTGCGCAATAACTGGCTGGAAATCTGGTACCAGCCCAAGATCGATTTCAAGCGTAAATGCCTGGCCGGCGCCGAAGCGCTGGCGCGCATCCATCATCCGCAGTTTGGTGTGCTATTGCCGGGGGCCTTCCTGGCCGACGCCGAAGAAGACAGCCTCGCCGAGCTCACCGAACATGCGCTGCTTGTGACCATGAGCGACTGGGCCATGTTCGACGAAGCGGGTTTCAACCTGCATCTCGCGATCAATGTGCCGGCGGGCGTACTGTTTCGCATGCCGATCACCGAGCTCGTCGCCGAATACCGGCCGAAGTGGGAACGCTGGCCGGGAGTGATCATCGAAGTCACCGAGGATCAGATCGTCAGCGACATCGCGCTCGCGCAGGAGATTGCCGCGGAATTGCGCGGCAGCGCCATTTCGATCGCGATCGACGATTTCGGCGCCGGCTATTCCTCGTTCTCGAGCCTCCGCAATTTGCCGTTTGCGGAACTCAAGATCGACCGCTCGTTCGTGCGCGATTGCGCCACGGACACCGCCAATGCCGCGATCTGCCATACCGCGATCGACCTCGCGAACCGGTTCGGCAGCGCCGCGGTCGCCGAGGGTATCGAGACGCAAACCGATTTGCAGGCGCTTATGGCGATGGGCTGCGACTTCGGCCAGGGTGTGCTGATCGCGCCGCCGATGCCGAAAGAACGCTTCCTCGATCTGCTGCGCCAGCGCATGGACAAGCCGCGCGCCGACGCCACTGCGGAGCGACCGGGCGCCAAGCACGTCGACCGCGTCGCTTAAGCCTATTTTGGTTCCGGAAATCCCGGCTTCACGCCTTCCGGCAGCGGCGCCTTGAAGGTGTTCAGCAGCATCGACACCATCGCGTAATAGCCGAGCGTACCGACCAGCTCGACGATGCCGGCGTCGCCGAGAATCTTCTTCACCCTGTTGAAGGTCGGCGCGCTGACGCGTTTCTTGGTGTAAAGCTCCCTGACGAAAGCGTAGATCGCCATCTCGTCCTTCGGCGCGGATTTCGGCGGGCGGCCGGCTTGCAGCGCGCGGATGGTTTCCGGCTTGACGCCGGCCTTCTCGCCGAGCACGGCATGCGCGGCCCACTCGTATTGCGCCTTCCAGATCGCGCCGGTGCAGAGAATGGCGAATTCCGAAAGCCGCGGCGGAATGCTGGTCTTAAAGCGCAGATGGCCGCCGAGTTTCTGCGCCAGTTCGCCGTAGGAAGGCGAATGCAGATAAATGGCGAACGGGCCGGACAGTTTGAACTGGCCGCGCGGACCGGACTTGATCGATTCCGCCAGCGCCCGCTGCTCGGGCGTAAATGTCTCTTCGGACAATTCGGGCAGGCGGGGCGATTGCATACTTTTGGGCATGGTTTCCTCTGTGCTGTTCGGCGGGGATTTGTGCAGGCTCGCGGCCGAATATCAAGGCAGTTCCGGGCGAGCGCTTTTTGCGTCTATTTTATCGCCACCAGATCGATCAGCGCCGACATGCCGACATGCGCGGTGCCTTCGCTGATGAGGCTGTCATGCTCGCGCATTTCGGGGTCGTGCATGTCGCCGAACGCCTCGTGCAGGAGCGCGCGCGTATAAAGTTGTTCGGCATGCTGCGGACCGCCGGTCTTATAGGTGAGCTGCTCCGGACGATAACCCTGCATCAGCAGGAGGCCGCCGGGCTTGAGCGCGCGTTTGATATTCTGGAAAAATGCCGGCCGCTCTGCGGGGCTGACGAATTGCGTGAAGATCACCGCGACGACGTCGAAGGCGCTTTCCGGCCAGCGCCACGCGGTGATGTCGGCGAGCTCGATCTTGATCGTGACACCGCGCTCCGCGGCAAAGGCGCGGGATTTCTCCAGCGCATTGGGTGAGAAATCGATGGCGAGCACGTCGAGGCCGTGTTCGGCGAGCCAGACGCCGTTCCTGCCTTCGCCGTCGGCCACCGCTAGCGCTTTGCCGCGCTTGGGCAAGCGATGCACCTGGCTTTTGAGAAAAGCATTCGGCGCTTTGCCGAAAATGTAATCCGGCACGCCAAATCGCGACTGCCACCGTTCCAGTTCCGACATCACGCCTCCCTTTGCCGCTTTGGCATTGCTGCGCGCTTGCGCTAGACATAGCGCATGCCGGTCGCTGTGAAAGCCCTGTTCTATGACGTCTTCGGCACGCTGGTCGATTGGCGCACGTCGATCGCGCGCGAGGCCGAGGCGATGCTCAAGCCGCGCGGCGTCGCGCTCGACTGGCCGGCCTTCGCCGATGCCTGGCGCGGCGAGTATCAGGGCGCCATGGAGGAGGTGCGTTCCGGCCGTATTCCGTTCAGCAAGCTCGACCTGCTGCATCGGCGCAATCTGGAAATCATCCTGAAGAAATTCAGCGTGACGGCGCTGACTGAAGACGACAAGCGCGAACTCAATCTCGCCTGGCACCGGCTCGATGCCTGGCCTGATGCGCCGCCGGGGCTCGCCCGGCTCAAGCGCAAATTTCTCATTGCGCCGGTGTCGAACGGCAATATTTCGCTGATGGTCGATCTGGCGCGGCGCAATAATTTTCCATGGGACGCCATCCTCGGCGCCGAGATTGCCGGCGATTACAAGCCGAAGCCGCGCGTCTATCTCGCCGCCGCGGCCGCTTTCGACCTGCCGCCCGAAGCCTGCATGATGGTTGCGGCGCATTCCAACGATCTGGCGGCGGCCGCCGCGACCGGCCTGTGCGCCGCGCATGTTGCGCGCCCAAATGAAAAAGGCGCGGGCCGGGGAGAGGCTGCGCCTTCGGTACCGGTCGATTATGCGGTGAAGAGTCTCGAAGAGCTTGCCGAGAAGCTCGGCGTTTGAACCCCGTTCCGCGTGTCGTCAGACGACAGGCCGTTACACCAAGTGGCGGTGGAAGAACTTCTGACGGGCGGTGATTTTGACAGCGGCGCGCTGCATCTGCTTCTCGAAAATCCGGTCGGTGAGCTGAGTCAGATACCTGAGGGCGGAGGTCATCGGAGCAACCCCTGTTAACGTTTCATTAATCATGCTGACAACCTAAGCCGGCACATCCCGAACTTAAGTGACCGGTGTCACAGTAATGGCGTTTCCGATAAACAATTGATATTACTCGGTTAAGTCTCGGAATTCAGGTGGGCAAAGCAGGATAATCGGTGTAGCCGGCTGCAGTACCGCCATAAAACGTCTTGCGGTCGGGCGCATTGAACGGGCCGCCGCGGTGAAAGCGCTCAGGTAGATCGGGATTGGCGAGGAACAGCACGGCAAACGCTACGAGATCGGCTGTGCCATCTTCGATCACCGCATTGGCGCGGGCGAGGTCGTAGCCTTTGTTGGCGATCAGCGCGCCGCGCCACAGTTTTCGGAAAAAGCGGATGTCCGGCATTTCGCCGGCGGCGACCGGATCGGTCGCAATCGGCTCGACGATATGCAGGTAAGCGAGCCCGAACTGTTGCAGCGCACCGACCGCGACGGCAAAGGTCGCGGCGGGATTGCTGTCGGCGACGTCGTTGAACGGATTGGTTGGCGACAGCCGCACGCCGACGCGCTCGGCGCCCCATTCGTCAACCAGCGCTTCCGTTACTTCGATGAGCAGGCGCGCGCGGTTTTGCGCACCGCCGCCGTAACGGTCGGTGCGGCGGTTCGAACTATCGCGCAGGAATTGATCGATGAGATAGCCGTTGGCGCCGTGCAGTTCGACGCCGTCGAAACCGGCAAGCTTGGCATTGCGCGCACCGCGCCGGTAATCCTCGACGACGCCGGCGATCTCCGCGGTCTCGAGCGCGCGCGGCGTGACGAACGGCTTTAGTCCCTCGCGCGTCATCGCCTGGCCCGCGGGCGCGATCGCCGACGGCGCCACCGGCAGTGCGCCGTCGGGCTGCAATGACGGATGGGAAATGCGCCCGACATGCCAGAGCTGCAGGAAAATCCGCCCGCCTGCGGCGTGCACCGCCGCGGTGACGAGCTGCCAGCCCTCGACCTGCTCGGCGCTGTGAATGCCGGGGGTGCCGGGATAGCCGACGCCCTGTGGCGATACCTGCGTCGCTTCGCTGACGATCAGCCCGGCGCTGGCGCGCTGCGCGTAATACGTGGCGTTGAGCGGCCCCGGCACATTGCCCGGCCCGGCGCGGTTGCGCGTCATCGGCGCCATCACCGCGCGGTTGGGCAGAGCGAACGGGCCGAGGCGGAACGGGGAGAGGATGTCGGGGGTGGGCATCATGGACTAGGCGTAGACTATAGACGAACGATGATGTCCGCTTACAGGGGTAAAGTGCTGATGAACCGAGGGCCCGCCTGTGAGTAATATCTTCATAGTGCTGCACGGCAAGGCCGCAGGTGATCCACGCGTAAGGACGGCCGTGCGCGCGGTGCGCAGAAGCGGTCATAGCGTGGAAGTTCGCGTGACATGGGAGCCGGGCGATGCCGCGCGATTGACGGCCGAAGCGGTCGCCGGTTCGGCCGGAGGCAAAATCAGCTGCATCGTCGCCGGTGGCGGCGACGGGACGATCAACGAGGTGTTTGCTGCGGCCTACAAATTCGGTCTGCCGCCAGGTTGCAGCCTGGGCATCCTGCCGCTTGGAACCGCCAATGATCTTGCTCATTCAGCAGGCGTGCCGGTGCAGGATATGACGGCCGCGTTGCAACTTGCAGGGAGCAGCGGTTCTCGCTGGATCGATGTCGGGCTCGTCAACGACAAGCCCTTCGTCAACGTCGTTACGGGTGGCTTCGGCTCGCGCATCACGGTCGAGACCGATCCCGAGCTGAAGCGGCGACTGGGCGGATTGGCCTACGCGATCACCGGCGTCTCGCACTTTGCCGAGCTGTCGGCCAACAAGGGACAATTTCGCGCTGAAGGATTTTCATGGAATGGGCCCTTTCTGGCGCTGGCAATCGGCAATGGCCGGCAGGCCGGCGGCGGCGTGTTACTTTGCCCGGACGCACTGATCGACGACGGCTTGTTCGATCTAATGGTCTTGCCCCAGCTCAATCATGCGGCGCGTCTCGACGCTTTTTCCAATTTGCTGCACGAAGGCGCAGCCAGCCTACGAACCAAACTGATCACAGCGCGAAGCTCCTGGATCGAGTACGAATCCGAAGACGAACTGAATATCAATCTCGACGGAGAGCCGCTGCTGTTGAAGCGGTTCCGTGTCGAATGCCGCGAGCGAGCTTTGCCGGTACACTTCGGCGAAACGCCCCTCCTGTCGGCCCAATGAGCAAACGGAGGACGCGGAGCTTCCCGCAAATTGGTCAGTCAGCGCAGATCCGGGACAATTCCCTCTTTCGGGAGCAGAGCGGACATCACGATTTGATCGCGCCACAGCTTCCCAAATTAGGGGGTAGTGCCTCAGGTTGAAATCTGCAAAAGTGATCGAGATCGGTAAGCCGCGAGCGCAAAATGGGCGAATATTCCGACAGAGTGAAGGCTGACATCGCCAGCGATAACGTTACGCGCAAATTCCTTTACCTGATCTTTGCCCTGATAACGCTCTTCGTGGTCTTCCTGCTCAGGGGTTTTGCGACTGTGGTGGCCGTTCTCGGCCTGGGGCCGGTTCTGCTGCTAATCGGCATTATTGAAATCTACTGCCGGATACAAAACTTGAGACGTCTTCGTGCGGCGGAAGATGCTGATGCCGACCGTGGTAAATTGATGCCAAAAAATTCGACCGAAGCTCTCATTCATAAATTGTGGAGCAGGGTGCAGCAAGCGGAGGACGAGGGTGAACCGTTCCTCGCTGCCGACTTGCGGCGCGCCATCGCGACGCTGGAGCGCCTTGAGCGCGAAGCCGCGCTAGCCCGGCGACCGGCCCCGGGCGGGCTGCAGCCTGAGCCAATACAGCCAATCTGATTTTCTTTTGCGATCGGTGAGCAGGAGAAGCGCGGCACGTTAAGCTCTGCGTCGCGACAATCATTTTCTCGTCACGAGCGCGAATTTTTTCATCCAGCCATCTTAACTCATCGGGCGAAAAAACGATTCATGCATCGGGAAATATTATGCGCGGTGCACTGGTTTTTGTCCGATGAGACCATAGATGAGTGAGGTAGTTTGGATGATGAACATTCAAATCATTTTTCAGCAATTTTGGAGATTAAGATGAACCAGGACAACAAGGGCCAGCCGCAGCAGGGCGGCCAAACAGATAAGCCGGGCCAGCAGCAGGGTCAGCAACCCGGCCAGAAGCCGGCGCAGCCGCAACAGACGCAGCAGCAGCCAGGCCAGAAGCCCGGCCAAGGCGCCAACAAGAGCTGAATTCGAAGAGAACCCCGCCAATCGGCGGGGTTCTCTTTTTGGATTGCTCTGAAGCGGACGTCTGTCCGACGAGAGACAAAGACCCCGGCGCTGGACTCTGACATGACAACAAAAATCGCGTTCGTCGAAGACGGCCCTGGCTCGTACAGGTTTACATTTGCGACGAGGCGCGGAGAACTCTCCGGTCGCGTGACCGTCGGTATCGAGGGTCCGCCGGACCGGCGATCGGACGACGACAAAGAACAGGCCGCCAGGAACCAGATTTTGGCGATCTCAAGAGAATTTGCGGAGGCGTGCGGCGAATGAGCTCCACCGACACCGTTATCGGCTCTGCGGAAGCGTTCGATTACGGCACCAGCGCAGAGCTGTTCTCGTCGCGAGGCAGCCGCGGCCGGCGCCAACCGCTCAACTACAAGCGCTTTGCATCCGCCGCCGAAGCCATCCGCTTTGCCATTGAGGACCTTTCGCCGCAGTGCCTTATGGGCACTTTTCTCGAGGTGGATGACTCAAGATACGAGAGCAAGGGGATCCAGCGCTTATACGCAAGCTCACGCTATCCTCTGCCGCGAAAGGCTGCGGATCCAATCGGATGATCGCGCGATCGCTCGACGAGACTGTCGTGTTCAACAAGCCTTTTCTGCTCAAGGGCGTGGACCGCATGCTTCCGGCGGGAGATTATCGGGTCGTCACCGATGAGGAGCTGATCGAGGGCATATCCTTTCCGGCCTACCGGCGCGTTTCGACCATGATCTTCGTTCCGGCAGCGCGCGGGTCGTCATCGGTAGAAATGGTGACGATCGATCCGCTCGATCTTCGAGGTGCTCTGGACCGGGACGCCGCACCATAAAAGACAGCGCGAGGCCGCATTCATTTGACCATTCTCGATGTGAGGCACACGACCGTCTACAGGTATCGGCGTCCGGTTTATCTCGGCGAACACCGGTTGATGCTGCGGCCGCGCGACAGCCACGATCTTCGGCTCATCGAAACCAATCTGAAACTTTCGCCGGCGGCATCGATCCGCTGGAGCCATGACGTATTCGGCAATTCGATAACCATCGCCGCGTTCACCGAACCCACGACCGAGCTGCGAATTGAAAGCCAGCTCCGGCTGGAGACGTTCGCGCATACGCGTCCGGCGTTTCAGATCACTGCGGAGGCCGCGACCTATCCATTCATCTATTCGGCGGACGATCGTATCGACCTGGGGCGGCTGCTCGACCGCCAGTATCCCGATCCCGCCGACCAGGTCGCGTCATGGGCGCGCGCTTTCGTACGCAGCAACCCGACCAATACCCTGGCGCTCCTTGCCGACTTGAACAACGGCGTTGGCGCGTCGATCTCCTATCAGGGCCGCGAAACCGAGGGAACGCAAACCCCCGTTGAGACGCTCAACCGCCGCTGGGGATCGTGCCGCGATTTGGCGGTGCTGTTCATCGAGGCGGCCCGTTGTCTCGGCTTCGGCGCCCGCGTCGTATCCGGCTATCTGTATAATCCCTTGAACACGGCGAGCGGCGCGGGCACCACCCACGCATGGGCAGATATCTATGTCCCCGGCTCCGGTTGGGTGGCGTACGACCCGACCAACGGCACCATCGACAGCAGCGACTTGATTCGCGTTGCCGTCACCCGCGATATCAGTCAGGCAATTCCGGTTGCCGGTAATTTTGTTGGCGCTTCCGACAGCTATTTGGGCATGACTGTCGGCGTCACCATAACTGCGGAACGCGGCGGAAATCTCAAAAGTGCGTCCGTTGATTTGCTGGCCGGCATCTATTGAGCGCTATGCGCTCAATAGTGTCCCCGTGGGGGCGCCGTTACGGATCGTGATCAGTGCCAGCCCTTCATCGGCAATTCGAGCGCGCCTGTGGCGCGATCGGCCGGCCAGACCGAGACATATTGCTTGCCTTGCAGCTGGATCAGGAAGGTCGAGGCCAGCGTATTCTGTCCGGTGTCGTCGAACTTCACGCCATTATAGCCGATCATCAGCTGATCGGCTTTCAGATCGGTCGCTTTCAGCGCCGCCTGGATCTTGTCCGGGTCGGTCGCTCCGGCGCGGTTGATGGCGTCGGCCAGCACCAAGAAGCCCTGCATGAAGCGAGCCGAGGTGTCGTCCAGATCGCGGCCGTATTTGGCCTTGAACATCTGGTCGACGATGTAGCTGTTGGTGCCCGGCTTGCCGATGTCGAAGGCCGAGCGGTTGAGCGTGCCTTGCGCAATATTGCCGATGTTGGGGATGAAGCTCGGATCGGAGAAGCCGGCATCGTCGCCAATGATGATCGGCGGCAGGTATTCGAGATTGTTCATGGTCTTGAAGTAGAGAATGATGTCGGCGGTGTAGCTGACGAAAATCACCGCGTCGGGATTTTGCGTCTTGAGCTGCAACACCTGCGGCGTCACGTCGGAGCTATTGGCGCTGTAGGCAATATGCGCCACGACGTTGATATTGGCATTCTTGGCGGCGTCGAGAATGGCCGCCGAAACCGACGTGCCGTAATCGGTGTTCTCGTTGACCACCGCGATATTGTCGACCTTCTTGCCGGACTTTTTCAGCTCGGTGAGGAATTGCGCATAGGCTTTGGCGAAATCGGGCGCATAGGGCGTGGTGCGGAACGTCCATTTGAAGCCGCGCCCGGTGATATTGGCGGCGACCGAGTCGGCGACCAGGAACGGGATGCCTTGGCGCTCGGCGGCGGCGGTAGCGACCAGCGACACCGAGGAATGATATGAGCCGACCACGGCGGCGACATGGTCCTCGGTGATGAGGCGAAGCGTCTGCTGCTGGCCGACCTGCGGATTGCCCTGGTGATCGGCCTCATCGAGCTCGATCTTGGCGCCGCCGAGATTCGGCAGGCCGGCGGTCGCGGCAAGCGGCAGGTTCGGCAGCTCCGGATGCGCCTCGTTGATAATGTCAGTCGCGAGATGCACGGCATCGCGCTCCGACTGGCCGGCGCTCGCCGCATTGCCGGTCAGCGGATAGATGACTCCGATTTTCACCGGATCGGCGGCGTAAGCCGGAACGACGATAAAAGCCGCCAGCGCCGCAGCGGCGATGCCCCAAACCCTGCCCATTTGCTCCTCCATCGATTTTGCATGATTGACGGTCATTGCCGGGGCGAAGTCAACCGCTGCGGCCGCGGGCTTGCGAGGCGGAGGACTTGTGGCCGACGTTGCGGCTAGACTTGCCGGCAAGTGCCGATGGAGAGCTTGAGTGACCCCGCGCGAACTTGTCGAGAGTTTCTATCATGTGGTCTGGAATAAAGCCGACGAGGCCGAGGCGCGCCGCATTCTCAAGCCCGATTTCCGCTTTCGCGCTTCGCTCGGACCCGAATTGCGCGGGCCGGGCGGCTTTATCGCTTACCTGCGCTCGGTGCACGCGGCGCTGGAAAATTTCACCTGCACTATCGACGAATTGATCGAGACGGAAGATCGCGCTGCGGCGCGGATGCGCTTCCGCGGCCGCCATCGCGGCAAAATGTTCGGCATCGCGCCGACCGGCCGCGACATTAACTGGAGCGGCGCGGCGTTCTTTCACTGCGACGGCGGCATGATCGCGGAGCTGTGGGTGCTGGGCGACGTCGAGGCCGTGCGGCGCCAGCTCGAACCGGAGCGGAAGGCGGAGACTTTTTTGGTTTAGTCATTCCGGGGCGCCGCGAAGCGGCGAGCCCGGAATCCATAACCACCATCCTATTGCGGCTGCCGCAGCGACCGGTCCCGCATAACCTGTGAGTATGGATTCCGGGCTCTCGGCCTTCGGTCGAGCCCCGGAATGACGGGGTGACTCGTCGCCATGCTATGAATAAAGATTATATCCTCCAGGCAAAGTGAAACCATGCACGCCCCTTCGCCTTCGCTGAATTCCCGCCGCGCCATGCATGGCAACAACGCGCTGCAAATCGGCCTGTTCGGCGCCAATTGCTCGTCCGGCCGCGCGGTCACGCTGGTGCCGGAACGTTGGTCGGGCAACTGGCCGGACAACAAAAAGCTCGCGGTCATGTCGGACCAGGCCGGCATCGATTTCCTGCTGCCGATCGGGCGCTGGAAAGGTTACGGCGGCGACACCGATTATCAGGGCACCACGCTCGAAACCATCACCTGGGCGACCGGGCTTCTCGGTGCCACCAGGCGCATCACCGTCTTCGGCACCGTGCACGCGCCGATCTTCAATCCCGTGGTGGCGGCGAAGGAAATGGTCACCGCCGACCATGTCGGCGAGGGCCGCTTCGGGCTCAACATCGTGGTCGGCTGGAACGAGGGCGAGTTCGACATGTTCGGCGTCGCGCAGCGCGAGCACGAACGTCGCTACGAATATGCTCAAGAATGGATCGACGTCATCAAGATGATCTGGTCCGACCGCGAGGATTTCGACTTCGACGGAAAATATCTGCACATGAAGGGCATCAAGGGAAAACCGAAACCTTACGGCGGCGCGCGCCCGGTGATCATGAACGCCGGCGCGTCGGCGACCGGCCAGGCTTTCGCGGTGAAGAATTGCGACGCGTTTTTCCTGCAAGCCTCGCGCACTTCGCTTGAGGAAACCGCGCAGCGCGTGCGCCGGGCGAAGGACGCCGCCGTCGCGCAAAATCGCGAGATCGGCTGCTACACCGTCGGCGTCGTCACCTGCCGCCCGACCAAAAAAGAGGCCGAGGACTATTTCCACCACTGCATCGTCGAGCAGGCGGACTGGAACGCGGTCGACAGCATTCTGGCGATGAAAGACATCTCCCCGAAAACCGTGCCGATGGAGGAATTCTTAAAGCAGCGCTCCGGCTACGCGCAGGGCATGGGCGGGCTGCCGCTCGTCGGCGATCCCGATCATGTCGCGTCCCAGCTCGCCGATCTCGCCACGGCCGGGTTGACCGGCATCGCCATTTCGCTCGTCAATTATCTCGATGAACTGCCGTATTTCGTCGACGAAGTGTGCGGGCGGCTGGAGCGCATGGGGCTACGGGAAAAGGTGCGGGCGTAATCATCCGCCCCCGCGATAGCGGGAAGGGATGGCAGCTACGCCCGTCTTCGCGAAATCACGTAGCTCTCGTCGAAGAACCACAGGCCGCCGCGCTCGCGCAGCACCGAACGTGTGGCGTCGATGTAGCGGTCGCCGACTTCGGCGAGGCGATCGTCTTCGACCTGCGCCACGTAGATCGCCGCATTCCAGGCCGCGAACAATGTCGACGTGCCGATCGACTCGGAGATTTCCGACGGCAGCGTGTGCATCACGTATTTGAATAGTGAGCGGTTGTCGGCATAGGCGTTGAAATTGAGCTCCCGCCCGGCTGGCCCCAGCTCGTGCTTTACCGCCTTGAGCAATTGATGCCGGTCGTGAATGAACGGATGGTCGTCGGGCCATACCCGCTGGATGATCTCCATGCCGGGATCGTTGCCGTGCGAATGAATGGCAATCAGCCGCCCGCCGGGGCCGAGCGCGCGGGCGAGCGGCGCGATCACGCGGCGCGCCTTGAAGTCGAGCGGTGCGCGCGCGCGATAGGGCTGTGAGGCGATGACGAGATCGTAATCGGCATGCGTGCCGCCGGGCCGGGGCAGGATCGGATCGAGCAAGAAGCGGTGGTCCTCGCGGTAGATCACCAGCACCACCGGCCGCTCATAGACCGGATTGCCGGTGCGCGCGGACACGCCGGCTTTCCAGTTCTCCGCCAGGAACGGCTCGAGCGCGATGATCTGCTCTTCGAAGCGGTGCGCCGAATTTCCCTGCAGCGGCAGTTCGTGCCACACGAGGCTTGATGCCGCATTGAGCGATTTGACGTGCAGCCACGGCGCGTCGGCATAGGCGAGATTGGTCAGCACCAGCACCGATGCCGGATGCTCGAAGAAGCGATCGGACATTTTTTGCAGCGTCAGCCGCACGTCTTCGAGCGAGATTTCCTTGCCGACCATGTAGAACGGCATGGTCGGGAAGCGATCGTGCATGGCGCGCATCACCCGCACCAGCACCGAGCCGTCGCCGACGCCGGCGTCGAACACCCGCACCGCCGGCGGCCGCGGATGGATATGCGCGAGCTCCTCGGAGACGCGGTGCGCGACTTCCCATTTCTCACTGCAGGTATTCACGAACAGCAGATATTTTTGTCGGTTGTCGAAGAAGCGGAAATTGCGCGCCGGATCGTCGGGCTGTTGCGCCGGCGCCGTCGTCGCCGGCATCGCCACGGCGCGCGCCTCGCGCGAGCGCTCGATGATCGCCGGCCGCGGCCCCAGCGCCGGATGCGCCGCCATGAAGCCGTGGATACGGTCGAGTGTGTCGGTGGTGATGCGGCCGCCGTTGCGCAGCCGCGCCGCGAGCTTGCCGTCATTGACCGCGCGGCGGCCGAACGTGGACTCAGCAAGTCCGGTCTGCCGGCAATAGTCTGAGATTTCCGTAAGCAGCTGTTGCGCGTTCATGGCGATAGCGCGGTTGGGCAGCGCGCTCCCTGTCTGGTTTCCTCAACGCATGCGGGTGGGCCGTTTTCGGCACTTTTTGACCGCGGAATGGCGCTTAGCGAACCAAACTCAATGGGCCGGGGTCAACCACAAAACAGCCCACTCTGCTGATGGGCAGAAATATGGGCAATTTCCCGACAAGATGGGCAAATGGTAAACGAATGTTTCTCTCCGCCGCCGCGACCATGTAGGGTGCCCGCGGAGGCCCATGGCTCATCCCCGCTCGTCTTCGCGGCCCCGGCGTCGTTTCTGCGTCGTGCTCATCAAACCCTCGCACTATCACGATGACGGCTACGTCATCCGCTGGTGGCGCGGGCTCGTGCCATCGAACTCTCTTGCCGCGCTCCACGGCGTGGCGCTCGATTGCGCGGAGCGTCGCGTGCTTGGCGCCGACGTCGATATCGACATCGACGTCATCGATGAAACCAATACCCGCGTGAACATGCCGAAGCTCTTGCGCCGTTTCCGCAAAGCGGGCGGCTTCGGCATGGTCGGGCTGATCGGGGTGCAGACCAACCAGTATCCGCGCGCGCTCGACATCGCGCGGCCGTTCCGCGCCGCCGGTGTGCCGGTCGTCGTCGGCGGCTTTCACGTTTCCGGCTGCATCGCCATGCTCGACGGCAAAGCCGTCGACCTCGATCGCGCCCGCGAGCTCGGCGTCACCATCTTTGCCGGCGAAGCGGAAGGCCGCTTCGAGACGCTGCTGCAGGAAGCGGCCGGCGGATGTCTTAAGCCGGACTACGACTTCACCGACGATCTGGTCGACATGGCGGGACAGCCAAGCCCGTTTCTGCCGGTCGAATACGTCAAGCGCACCGCCGGCACCAATTCGAGCTTCGATTCCGGCCGCGGCTGCCCCTACCAGTGCTCGTTCTGCACCATCATCAATGTGCAGGGCCGCAAATCGCGCTCGCGCACGCCCGACGACGTCGAGAACGTCATTCGCGAAAACTGGGCGGAGGGCATTTCCCGCTTCTTCCTCACCGACGATAATTTTGCCCGCAACCGGGAATGGGAGCCGATCCTCGACCGGCTGATCAAGCTGCGCGAAGTCGACAAGATTCCGCTCGGCCTGATGATCCAGGTCGACACGCTCTGCCACAAGATCCCGAACTTCATCGAGAAGTGCCGGCGCGCCGGCGTGACGCGGGTATTCATCGGGCTCGAGAACATCAACCCCGACAATCTCAAGGCGGTGAAAAAACCGCAGAACAAGATTACCGAATACCGCCGCATGCTGCTGGCGTGGAAAGCGCAGGGCATCTTCACCTACGCCGGCTACATCCTTGGCCTGCCGGCCGACACGCCGGAATCGATCCGCCGCGACATCGAGATCATCCAGCGCGAGCTGCCGCTTGATATCGTCGAATGGGCGATCCTCACGCCGCTGCCGGGCTCCGAGGACCACACCGCGCTGTGGAGGAAGGGCGCCGCCATGGACAGCAACCTCAACAATTACGATTTCGAGCACGTGGTCTCGGATCATCCGAAGATGAGCCGGGCGCAATGGCAGGCGATCTACCACGAGGCCTGGACCCGCTATTACTCGCCCGCGCATGTCGAGACTTTGCTGCGGCGCGGCGCCGCCGCCGGCACGCCGTTACTGTCTCTGGTCAAGGCGCTGGTGCCGTTCATCCACATGGCGCCGGTTGAGAACATCCATCCGCTGCAGGCCGGGCTGTTCCGCCGCAAGCATCCGTCCGAGCGCCGCTACGGCTTGCGGCCGGTGTCGCTGCCGGCGTTTTATGCCGACCACATTGCGAAAACGATCGCCAACAATCTCAAGCTCATCGGCACCATCTTCTGGATTCTCAAACTGAAGCGCCGCATCGAGCGCAATCCGCAACGCCGTTCCTATATCGACGTCGCGCTCACACCGGTGGTAGACGATGACGCGGCGCTCGATCTTCTCACCAAGACCAGCGGTGCGCAGGCCGCGATCGCGCACCTCAAGAAAGTGGCGTTGCTGACACAGTAGGGCAGGGCCGCCGCGTTCAATGGCGACAAAGGCGCTGGCTGCGCCGTCCCCGATGCGCGCGAAGCGGACATTTGCATGTCCTTTCTTCATGAAGCCTTTCAGCTTCGGATCGTAACCTCAACAAGCCAAGGCGCGTATTTTTTCGGCGAATACTGCTGTTATCGAAGCGTGGACGAGGCACGTCATGACTCGCAAAGCCTGGGAAGCCGGCGTCGTCGCCGGACTGGTCCTGTTGTTCGCCGTTGCGCATCCCGCGGCGACCTTGGCGCAGCACAGAACCGATCCGGTCACCGGATTTCCTCTCGACCCGGTCCACGTCGTCGCCTGGCCCGCCGGCAAAAAAGTCGCCGTCAGCTTCGTCCTGTTCGTCGAGGAGTTCGGTTTCGGCCAGGGCCCGGTGTTCCGCCCTGACTTGGCGGCTCGCAACCCGGATCTCGTCAATGAGGCTTTCCGCCAATACGGCATCGACTGGGGCATTACGCGCGTCGGCCGGCTGTTCAAGGAGCTGGACGTTCCGCTCAGTGTCGCGTTGAACGCCGAATTTCCCGGCGCGCATGCGTCGGTGTGGAAAGAGTTCCGCGCGGCACAGCCGAATGCGCCGCTCGTCGCCCACGGCATGAACAACAGCAACCGCACGCTGCCGCTCGGGCGCGGGCTCGCTGCCCAGAAGACTTATATCCGCCGGACTCTGGATCTGATCGCCAACCAGACAGGGGTGCGGCCCGCCGGCTGGTCGTCACCGAGCGTCTATTCAAACGCCGACACCATGCAGGCGGCGGCCGCCGAGGGCATCGCTTACACGCTCGACCAGATGGATTCCGATATCGTTGCACGTTTGAAGACGCCGGACGGGTCGCTGGTCTTGCTGCCTTATCCGGTCGTCACGGTCGATATGGGCCAGCAACTGGCACGGATGAAGTCGCCCGCGGAGATCGAAACCCTCTGGTTGGACTATGTATCGGAACTGGCCAACGAGGCGCGCGCCGATCCGGCGCGAGAGGCGACGACGGTGGTCATCGGAATCCACCCCTTTGTGGTCGGCACCCCCGATGGCGCGGCCGCCTTGCGGCGTGTTCTCTCGCGGCTGAAGAAAGATGACGCCGTCTGGCTGACCGACACTGATGCAATCCTCAAGGCGGCCGTGCCTTGAACCGGATTTTGAACGGAGGAAGCTGATCAATTTTGAACAGATTTACCCCTGCAACGCACCCTAGATCTGAAGAGTTGGTTTGCGGAGGGGAATTTATGACGGCTCCAAAGAACGACGCGCACAAGAATTACACGCGTTACCCGCGCATTGCCTGGCAATGGTGACTGCGGTGGCAGATCAGAACTCTCGTGCCATGCAACGCGAAATGGCGGCCGAATGGCTAAAACTGGCGGATGGCGTTCGCCGCTGTTCACGGCCCAAGCACATGCAGATGGAGTGATGTAAGCCGGGCGCGATGGCGCCAAGGCGCTCCGCTCTCTATATGCTGCATTGATGGAAGCAGCTCGTGGCATCTATAGAACGCGGAACGGTTGGGGCACTCAACATAGTGCCCGCGTCAAATACGACGAACACCAGGAACTCGACCTGTCAGAAGAGCGCTACCGCGCCCGTGCCTATCAGCCGCCATTCGATCAACTGCCCTGGAACGAGGACGACAGCGCCTAGAGCGACGCTGCTATTGGTCCGAAGCGCACACGGCGTCAGTGGTTCGGGGCAGGCGTGACATCCGTGACAGGATTGCTCGGCCTTTGCGGGTTGGCCGGCGGGGCAGGCGCGATCGTGGTGACCTGAGGCTTTTGGCCCGCAATCGATGTCGGAAGCGGCAAGCCGTGCGGATAATAGGTCCAGAATACGAATAACGCCGTGAACAGTATTGCCGCCAGCACGGCGGCGAGCCCCTGGCGTCCGAACGACACCAGATTGGCCACGAAATTTGCGACCAAGGCGAACACCGCTAGAATCGCAACGTAGAGCCAGTCCACCTGTGCAAGATCGATCGGCATCAGATGTGGTCCCCTCGAGCCATTGTTGTGCGCCGTGATTGCGCGCCGTGGAATTCAGCCAAGATAGCACACCTCAATCGGCAGGTCTGTGACCGGCTTCACAAGGCTCCGAGCTGCTGCTGCCCGCTCATGGGGAGTCGCTTCAATCGACAAGTTGCCCCAGTTTCGCTAAACTTTGACTGCGTGACTTGTGAGTGGAGAAGCGCATCATGAGCGAGAGCGCAACGGACAGCACGGCGGTTGAAAACGCTTATCGAGATATCGACCGGTATGTTTCTGAAACGTCACAGCCTGGCTCAAACGATGCTCAGTTGCTAAGCCCCAGCCAAAGACTGCGCGTCTTGGGCATGCAACAGGCACGGTCGTCCAAGATACCGTCTGCCGCAGAGGAAATAGTGACTCCATTATCAGCGAATGAATTTTGATCCATGTGAGCGCGCGATCCATGTCCGCATGACGCCTGGGGATGTCTGCTTTCGGATAAGGAACAGACATTGCTGATCGGCGCGCAGGCCGCGATCGCGTATCTCAAGAAAGTGGCGGCGCTGATGCATTAGGGCGGGGCCGCCAGTTCACCGCGCTTCATCTGTTACGCGATCGGTACGGCCCTTGACTTTGGCCATATGGTTGAATATTCAACTATTGAATTTATAAACAATGGACCCCTGAACTATGGGGACGCGCCTATCCGGCGGCGGCCCGTCGCGCGCCGGCCGATCCATCGTGGTTGAGCTTGGCCCAGGCATCCCGCCGGTGCGTCGCGTTGCGACTGCCTTGGCGCGGCGCTTCTACCAGATCTGTGTGACCCTGAGCGCTGACTCGGTCGCCGCGGCCGACCTGACACCGCTGCAGTTTGCTGTGTTGGCCTGTCTCAACAAGCGAAACGGTGAGCCTGGAATAGATCAGAACGGCCTTGCCGCGAGACTTGGCGTCGAACGGTCCCATGTCAGCCTGCTGGTCGAGGAGCTCGGCGGCAGAGGGCTTGTCGAGCGGCGCGTGAACGGCGCCGACCGGCGCGCCCGGATTTTGCGGCTCGCGCCAAAGGGCGAAGCGGTGTTTGACCGGCTTCGTAAGAAGAATGCCGCCGCCAATGAGCGCGTTCTCGATCCACTGACGGCGCAGGAGCGCGAGCTTTTGTTCGATTTGCTGATCCGCGTAATCAAGCAGAACACGGCCTATGCCCGCCCCGGAGCCGGCCGGCGCAAGCGGCGCGCCAGCCGATCGAGATCCGGCAAAGATCAATCGTCATCTGTCAGGCCTGAAAGCGCGGCGCTTAACAAGCAGGAGTAACCCATGTTCACCAGGCGATCTGTTCTCGCGGCATCCGTTCTCGCCTTTGGCCTCGATCGCGCCGGTTTCGCGCAGGAGCAATCTTATCCCGACAGAATGATCAAGCTTGTCGTGCCTTTTCCGCCGGGCGGACCGACCGATTTGATGGGCCGCATCGCCGGCCAACTGGTCTGGTCGGCGCTCGGTCAGACTGTCGTGGTCGAGAATCGGCCGGGCGCCGGCGGCACGATCGGATCGCAGGATGTCGCTCATGCCAATGCCGATGGCTATACATTGCTGTTGGGCGGCACCAATACCAACGCGATCAACGCGGCGATCTACCGGAATCTCAATTATGACCCGGTCAAGGATTTCACGCCGGTCGCATCGATCGCGGCCGATTCCTCCGCGCTGGTGATCTCGCCGTCGCTGCCGGCAAAGACGCTGCAGGAATTTATCGCCTATCTGAAAGCGAACCCGGGCAAGTTGACCGCTGGCGCGGTTCTCGGCATCGCGCCCCACGTCATGGTCGAATATTTCAAGGTCGTTACCGGCACCGACATGGTGTTTGTGCCCTATAAAGGCGGGCCCGCGCTCCTTCCCGATTTGCTGAGCGGTCAGATTCAAATGACGTTCGGCGCTAAGTCGTTTTTCCTGCCTCACATCCAGTCCGGCAAGCTGCGGCCGCTTGCGGTGACCAGTGACGCGCGCTGGACGGAACTGCCGGATGTGCCGACCATGCGCGAGTCCGGCTTTGCGAATTTCCCCGGCTATCAATGGTTCCTGGTGCTGGCGCCCGCCGGAACGCCGGCCGCGGTGATCGACAAGCTCAACGCGGCCATCAACAATGGATTGCAGTCGCCCGACATCCAGGCGCAGTTGTCCAAACTCGGAACCGAGCCAAGGATTCGCTCCCGGCAGGATTTGGCGAAGTTTATGGCTGATGAAGCCCAACAATGGGCCAGGCTGGTCTCCGCCGCTGAAATCAAGGTCGAGTGATGGCGGTCAGCCGAGGGCGCGATTGCGCACCTCAAGAAAGTGGTGACGCTGAGGCATTAGGGCGGCGGCCGTGGTGCGCTCCGCACCCGCTGGTGCGGGACTGACGACAGTGCGACTGCCGGCGTTCCGCTTACTTTTTTCTTTCGTTCTTTTTTATTTCGTCATTGCGAGCGCAAGCGAAGCAATCCAGTCGTTCCGCTCGGTCTGGATTGCTTCGTCGCTATCGCTCCTCGCAATGACGGTTTCGGACATCGTTGGCCGTATTTCCCCTCCCGCCCGCGCGCGAAGCGCGTGGTGGGGAGGGTCGCCGCGAACGCTCGTGAGCGGCGGGGTGGGGGCACTTTGCAGCCGTCCCCCACCCCGGCTCATGTCGCTGCGCGACATTCGCCGGCCCTCCCCACCGCAAGCGGGGGGAGGGGAAGTGGTGCTCTATTTCGTATGCGTAATTCGGGTTACCGTTTCGGGAAACAAAGGAAACGACAAGGACTGAAAATGCCGCGCTTTGCCGCCAATCTCGGCCATCTGTTCCAGGAATATTCGCTGATTGAGCGCTTCGGCGCCGCGGCGGCGTGCGGCTTCACCGCGGTCGAGCTGCAATTTCCCTATGACGTGCCGCCCGCCGCGGTGAAGGCGGAGCTCACGAAACACAATCTTACCCAGCTCGGCATCAACACGCCGCAGGGCCCCGAATTCGGCCTTGCCGCGCTGCCCGGCCGCGAGCGCGATTTCGAAGCGGCGTTTGCCCGCGCGCTCGATTACGTCACCGCGATTGGCGGCACGGCTATCCATTGCATGGCCGGCGTCGTGCCGGTCAATGAGCGCCCGGCGGCGGAAAAAGTTTTCATCGCCAATATTGCGCGCGCCGCGCCCGCCGCAGCCAAAGCCAACGTCACGCTGTTGATCGAGCCGATCAATCCGCGCGACCGGCCCGGCTATTTCCTGAGCCATGTCGAGCACGCCGCCGATCTCGTAGGCAAAATCGGCGCGCCGAATGTGCGCGTGCAGTTCGATTTTTATCATGCGCAGATCGTCGGCGGCGATCTGATCAAGCGCTTCGAGAGATATCTGCCGGTGATCGGTCATCTGCAAATCGCCGCGGTGCCGACGCGCGGCGAGCCCGACGAGGGCGAGATCAATTATCCCGCGGTGTTCGCGGCGATCGACAAATCCGGCTACACCGGCTGGATCGGTTGCGAATACAAGCCGCGCACGCGCACCGCCGAGGGCTTAAGTTGGGCCAAAGCGTATGGCGTCGTGCCAAAACGGAACTGAGTGGGGAGCCCATCATGGCTGGGGATCTGCGTCTCGACGGCAAGACCGCGCTCGTCACCGGCGCCGGCTCGGGGATCGGCAAGTCGATCGCCGAGACCTACGCGCGCGAGGGCGCCCGCGTGACGATAGCCGACCTCAATCTCGACGCTGCGCAGGAAATTGCGCGCGGCATCGGCAATAACGCGATTGCCGTGCGCTGCGACGTCACCCGCAAGGCCGAGATCGCGGCGGCGGTGAAGGAAACGATCGCGGCTTTCGGCGGGTTCGACATTCTGGTCAACAATGCCGGCGCGACGCATACCAACAAGCCGATGATGGAGATCAGCGAAGACGAATACGACCGCGTATTCGCGGTCAACGTAAAGGGCCTATTCCAGTTCTGCCAGGCGGTGGTGCCGCATTTCCGCGAGCGCGGCGGCGGCGTCATCGTCAATATCGGCTCGACCGCCGGCTTGCGGCCGCGGCCGGGACTGTCGGCCTATAACGCCACCAAGGGCGCGGTGCACACGCTGACCAAGACGTTTGCGGTCGAGCTCGCGCCGGACCGGATCCGGGTTTGCGCCATCGCGCCGGTCGCGACCGACACGCCGCTATTGCCGAGCTTTCTTGGGACGGCGCCGAGCCAGCGGGAAAAGTTCATCGCCACCGTGCCGCTGGGCCGCCTGGCGCAGCCGCAGGATATCGCCAATGCCGCGGTGTTTCTTGCGTCGGCCGATGCCGATTTCGTCACCGGCAATATTGTCGAGGTCGACGGCGGGCGGTGCGTTTAGGCACCGGACTTTTTGCCGGCGTATTTGTTGGCTATTGTGCGTTTGGGACAACGGATTCTAGGGGACGACGGTAGGGACCATGTGGGGTCGTAAGCCGAAATCGGACGCGCCGGCCAAGGACGCCGCGGCGGCTGCGGCGCTGCCGCCATCACCGCTGAAAGAGGCGATGCACCAGGCGCGCGTCGAGGCTGCCGAGCGCACCAGCGTCGTCGTCGATCTGCGCGACGCCGAAGTAGCGCGGCTTGAACTGTTGAACGAGGCGCTCGATCCGCTGTTTGCCGAGATTCCGGGCGACGTCGATCTGTTCGACCGCGGCATCAGCCGGGGCGAGACGCCGCGATTGTGGATCGACGCGGTGGCCCATGTCGCCATGGGCCGCGACAAGCGCGGCTACCGCTTCCTGCACGACAGCAGCGTCGGTCGCCACGTGCTCGCGGAGTCGCACGAAATTCCGGACATCGTGCAGGCGGTGACGACGTATGTAGCGCGGCGCTTGATCGAGCGGCAGCGCGCGCTGGCCGACGATCCCGAGCTTGCCGCGCGCGTCGCGCCCAGGGACGCGGCGCGTTATCGCCGCCGGCGCGGCTGGCGCACCTTCGGCGCGCTCCTGCTCGGCTTTCTTCTCGGCGTGGTGACGCTGATCGTTCTTGCTTTGGTAATGGCGAGCCGCAGTTAATACAGCGTGCGGCGATCGCCGTCGCGGATCGTGCCGTCTGTGCTGCGCATCCGTGGGCGCATGTCGCAGCGCCATTGGCCGTCCTTACCGTCGATCGTGAACAGATAATAGCCGGCGCCGTCTTCGTCGCCGTGCGGCGCATCGACCGACGCCGACGGCACGCCGACCGCCGGGATTGTCTTGCCGTTCGGTCCGTCGAGCAGCACAAGGGAAGCGCGATGATCGTGACCGTGCAGCAGCAGTTCCGCGCCCTTGTCGGCCAGCACACGGCGCAACGCCGTGGCATCGACGAGGCGGCGCAGATAGCGCCGCAGCGGCGTGTACGGCGGATGATGAATGAGCACGACGCGGAACGCGCCGCGTGTCTGCTCGAGTACGTCGGCCAGGCGCGAAAGTTGCCGTTTGCCGAGCCAGCCCTTGGCCATGAAGGGTCCGGTCGGCACGCCGGTCGAGAGCCCGATCAGCGCCACGTTGCCGCGCCGGCGCACGAACGGAAAGCGGTCGAGCCCGTCGTCGCCGCGCATGTAGTCGCCCCAAAAATCCGGCGGCATCTGCTCGACGGCGCGGATGTAGACGTCGTGATTGCCGGGGACGACGGTGACGTCGCGGCCATTGCCGAGCGCGGCGAGCCAGGCGCCGGCACAGGCATATTCGTCGGGCAGCGACAGATTAACGAGATCGCCGGTGACCGCGATGTGGTCGAATTTTTGCGTTTTCAGATCGCGCGTCACCGCTTCGAGCACTTCGGGGCGGTGGATGTATTTGCGTCGGCGCTGCCAATTGATGTAGCCGAGCCCGCGCTTGTTCAAAAGCTGCGTCAGCTCCGGTTTCGCCGCCATGTGCAGATCGGAGAGATGGGCGAGGATGAACATTTCAGGCGCTCGCGCGTTAGGAATCGCGGCGCAGCATCGCAGACGCCGAATAACAAATCACGAACTTCCGATCAGAATGCCAACGGCAAACACCAGCACGCCGCCGACCACGACCTGGAACGCAGCCTGCAGGAAGGGCGTGTCCATATAGCGGGTGCGGATCCAGGAAATCACGGTCAGCTCGACGGCGACGACAGCGAAAGCGAGCGTGGTCGCGACATAGAAGTGCGGAATGAGATAGGGCAGGGCGTGGCCGAGGCCGCCGAGCGCAGTCATGGCGCCGCAGACGGCGCCGCGCATCACCGGCGCGCCGCGTCCGGTGAGCGAGCCGTCATCCGACATCGCTTCGGCAAAGGCCATGGAAATGCCGGCGCCGAGCGCCGCGGCAAGCCCGACCAGAAATGTCGACCAGGTGTTGTGCGTCGCGAAGGCCGCGGCAAACAAGGGTGCGAGCGTGGAGACGGAACCGTCCATCAGGCCGGCAAGCCCCGGCTGCACATATTGCAGCACGAACATGCGCCGCGCGGTCTGGTCTTCGTCATGACGCGTCTGCGGCGAGATCTGCTCGCCGAGCTGATGCGCCAGCGCCTCGTGCTTGTCCTCGGCGGCGGCAAGCGTGCGCAGGAGATCGCGCACCGCGTCGTCGTGCGCCGTCTGTGCGGCGCGGCGATAGAACCGCGCGGTCTCGTATTCCATTTCCTCGGCAAATTTGCGCGTCGCGTCGATGCCGAGCGTGCGGTTGAGCCAGATCGGCCGGCGCGGGACAAAGCCTTTGACGTCCTGGCGGCGGATCAGCGGCAGAAAGTCGCCGAATTTCTGGCGGTGAAGCGCGAGCAGCATGTCGCGATGCCCGATCTCCTCCTGCGCCATTTTATCGTACATATCCGCAGTCTCGGGATACGAACCGCGGAGCCGGTCGGCAAAGGAGCGATAGATGCGATTGTCCTCGTCCTCGTTGGAGATGGCGAGCGCAAGGATTTCCTGCTCGTTGAGATCGGCAAAGCGCTTCACGGGCGGTCTCTCGGCGGCTTGGGCGCGGGATTAACCTAGATTAGAACTATTCTAATTAATGAGACTAATTCAAGAAAGCAACATGACAGATAACGTTGTCCGCAATTCCCGGCTCGATCCTGTTCGCCGCTTTTTCGAGCCGGTAATCCGCCGCGTGCTGCACGCCTATTGGCGATTTTCGCGCGGGCTGACTGTCGGCGTCCGCGGGCTCGTGTTCGACGGCGAAGGCCGCGTCTTTCTGGTCAAGCACTCCTACATCCCCGGTTGGCATTTGCCCGGCGGCGGCGTCGAGACCGGCGAGACATTCCTGGCCGCGCTCGAACGGGAGCTGCGCGAGGAAGGCAACATCGAAGTCAGCGAGCCGCCCGTCCTGCACGCGATCTATTTCAATCGCCGTGTGTCGAAGCGCGATCACGTCGTGCTTTATGTCGTGCGCGCGTTCCGTCAGATCGCGCCGCCGCAGCCGAACAGCGAAATCATCGCGCACGGCTTTTTCGCGCCGCAGGAACTGCCGGCCGACACATCGCGGGGCACGCGCGAACGTATCGCCGAGGTGCTGACCGGCCGCATGCCGGCGGAAATCTGGTGAGCGCTTTAGCCGAAGCGGCCGCGGTCGTGCGGCGCGGTGAAATCGATCTCGGGCCCGATCGGCACGATGCCGGTCGGATTCACCTGCCGCTGGCTGCCGTAATAGTGCGTCTTGATCTGCGCGATGCTCACCGTCCCGGCGACGCGCGGCACGGCGTAAAGGTCGCGCGTGTAATTCCACAGATTGGGATAATCGGCGACCCGGCGCAGATTGCATTTGAAGTGGCTGAAATAGACGCTGTCGAACCGCACCAGCGTCGTGAACAGCCGCCAGTCGGCTTCGGTGATCTGCCGGTCGGCGAGATAGCGCTGGCGCGACAGCCGCGCTTCGAGCTCGTCGAAGGCCTTGAACACGCCGCGGGCCGCTTCTTCGTAAGCGTCCTGGCCGGTGGCGAAACCGGCGCGATAAACGCCGTTGTTGATGTTGGGATAGACGAGGTCGTTGACGCGGTCGATCTCGGCGCGCAACGCGGCGGGATAGTAATCGGTGCGCACGTCGGTAAACGCATTGAACGCCGAATTGAGCATGCGGATGATTTCGGAGGATTCGTTATTGACGATGGTGCGCCGCTTCTTGTCCCACAGCACCGGCACCGAGACGCGGCCGGTGTAATGCGGATCGGCGAGGAGATAGATTTCGGCGAGCGTCGCCTTGCCGTTGACCGTTTCGGGCGTGGCGCCGCGCGCCGAGCCGAATTCCCAGCCGGTCTTGCCGTAGAGCGGCTCGGCGAGCGAAACCGAAATCACGTCGTCGAGCTTCTTGAGTGCGCGGAAGATCAGCGTGCGATGCGCCCACGGGCAGGCGAGCGAAATATAGAGATGATAGCGGCCGGATTCGGCGGCAAAGCCAGCTTCGCCCGCAGGGCCGGCGCTGCCGTCGGGCGTGACGAAGTTGTGGTACGCCGTAGTCGGCCGGATAAACCGGCCGCCGGTGGTGCGGGAAATGTCCTCTTGCCAGGCGCCGTTGACGAGCAGGCCCATCGTAGTCTCCGGTCATTGTGCCCGCTCAATGTAATCATTCCGGCGGCCGGCGATAGTGCGCTGGACCTTGCTCGGACGAGATGCTACGCGGCGGCGCGATGAACGATGTTGCGCTGACGATCCTGCACGAAACGCCCGCCGATGCCGCCGCGATCGAGCGGCTGAACGAACGCACGTTCGGGCCCGGCCGTTTCGCCAAAACCGCGTACCGCTTGCGCGAGCAGGTGGCACACAGCCTCGATGTGTCGTTCACCGCACGCACCGGCACGCTGCTGGTCGGCTCGGTACGGCTGTCGCCGATCCGCATCGGTGCCACCAAGGCGCTGCTGCTCGGCCCGCTCACGGTCGAGCCGGCGTTTCGCGAGCGCGGCGTCGGGCAGGCGCTAATCGAACGCGCGCTGCAAGAGGCCAAGGCCAAAGGCCATAAGCTCGTGATCCTGGTCGGCGACGAGCCGTATTACGGCAAGGCCGGATTCAAGCCCGTTCCACCCGGACGCGCGACCATGCCCGGCCCAGTCGATCCGGCGCGGCTACTCGTCGCCGAACTTGCTGATGGCGCCTTTGACGGTGTGTCAGGTCCGATCAAGCCGGATTGAAGTCAGCGCCCTTCGCGCGCCCATGTGCCGGCGAGGCTGCCGAGCAGCAACAGCAGGCCGAGCAGCCCGGCGAAAACCGGCAACACGCCGATGCCGCGCACCACGCTGACATCGCGCATTTTCAAGCCGATCCAGTCGTCGCCCTTGTAGGTATCGCCGGAGCGCACCGCGACAATGCGCGGAACGTTAAGCCCGGCGCCGTCGTCGAGCCTTCGCGCATCACCGCCGGTGGCGTCGGTGAGCGGCGCCAGCACGGCGGTCGTTGACGTCACCTCGGCATATTCGCGCGGATTGGCCGGCCCGATATTGACGAGCGCGTTGAGCTTGCCGTCGGTGGCGCGCCACAGGCCAAGCTCATTGGCGGCAACGGTGGATTCCCAGACGCCCGGCGCGGTCGGATCGAGCTTGAGCGTGCGCGTCGTGCCCGAGGGCGAGGTCAGCGTCACATCGGCGACTTCGTCGGCCATGGTCTGCCGCCGCACCACGAGATTGTGGCCGCTGACATTGAGCCGCAGCGCTTCCTCTTCCAGATCGGGCTCCTTCATCAACCAGTGCGACAGCCGGCGCAGCAGATCGAGATGCGGACCGCCGCCTTCGAAACCGCGCGCCCATAGCCAGATGTGGTCGGAGAGGAGCAGCGCCACGCGGCCCTGGCCCTCACGCGAGAGCACAAGCAGCGGCTTTTCGTCCGGGCCTTGCATCACCGTCGTGCCGGTCGGGTTCCCGGTATCGACGATGCG
>Ga0181537_10000659_pt1 | contig 31947 bp, 23 predicted proteins | sample PEATcosm2014_Bin_39_FD_119765 | JGI IMG/M metagenome (GOLD analysis project Ga0181537, IMG submission 119765) | Peatland microbial communities from MTU Mesocosm Facility, Houghton, MI, USA - PEATcosm2014_Bin23_10_metaG | ecosystem: Environmental > Terrestrial > Soil > Wetlands > Peat | place... | reverse complement strand
GGCTGCGACGTCGAAATGGGCGGCACGGACCAGAAATGGAATCTGCTGGTAGGGCGGGAATTGCAGCGCGATTTCGGGCAGCCGCCGCAAATTGTCGCAACCGTCCCGGTTCTCGAAGGCCTTGACGGCGTTGAGAAAATGTCCAAGTCCAAGGGCAACTACATCGGCATCAACGAAGCGCCGAACATAATGTTTGGCAAGGTGATGCGAGTCAGCGACGATCTCATGTACCGGTATTGGGAACTGCTGACGGATATGCAGGCCGATCAGATCGCGGCATTGCGCGCGGCGGTCCAGGCTGGCGACAAGGACCCGATGGAAGTGAAGATGGACCTGGCGCGCCACATCGTTTCCGATTTCCACTCGCCGGCCGTAGCCGCGGCGGCGCAGGAAGCTTTCAACCGCGAAGTGCGCCAGGGCCTGGAGCCGGAGGAGACCGCGACGGTGGATTTGCCGGCCGAGGCGCGGCACGAAAAGGGCATTCGCCTCGACAAACTGGTTGCCAGGATCGGTCTTGCCGAAAGCGTTACCGACGCAACGCGCAAGCTGAAAGCCGGCGCCGTGGAAATCAACGGAACAATCTGCAAAGATCTGGTGCTGGCCACCGTGGATCATCTGCTCGTTGTCCGCGTTGGCAAGAAATGGAAGCGCGTGCGCCTGCCCTGAGGGTGGCGTCAGCGGGAAGAATTCCGCGCTTCCTGCGCCGGCCTAAGCTTTGGAGCCATTCCCCACCCGGCGGCGCCGCTCACCAGCTCATCGTTGTATTGCCGCTCTCGGTCACTTAATCTGGAAAAGGGGAAGTGCGATGGCGGGTGATCGCCGCGGGGTCATCGCGATTTCTGTGCTGCAAAGCGGCGGGAGGGTGCGGGCATGCTTTTGTTGGGTGACAACGTCAGTGAGAGCCTTGCTGCGTTGAAGGCTCACAAGCTGCGCGCGGTGCTGACAATTGTCGGCCTCACGATGGGCGTCGCCACGTTGATCACGGTAATGACCATCGTGCAGGGCGCCAATTTCTACGTCGAGAACAAGATCGCCAATCTCGGCACCGACGTCTTTCAACTGGCCAAGACGCCCTTTATCGCCACAAACTGGGACGTCATCATCAAATCGCAGCGCTACAAGGACATGACTTCCGAGGATATGCGCGCCGTGGCCGAGCGCTGCCCGCACTGCGCGGTGATAGGAGCGTCGGTCTCCGCTACGGTTCACGCCAGGGAGCAAAACAAGGAAGTGGAGAACGTAACGCTCGAAGGCCAGACGGCCAGCATGGTGGAAATCGATACGCGCGATGTTGAGACTGGCCGCTACTTCACCCCTTCTGAAGAACAACACAGCGCGCATGTTTGTCTGATCGGGGATGCGCTGGTGCGGAACCTTTATAACGGGATTCCACCTATCGGCGGCATGATTCGCGTGGATAGCGAAGAATTTACGGTTATCGGCACGTACCAGAAACTGGGCGCCGTTCTCGGGCAAGATCAGGATAATTTCGTCGTGATTCCGCTCGACACTTTCCTGCACATCAAGGGCACTCACAACAGCCTCATGATTAGCGTTAAGGCGGTGTCCGGCGGCGACTCATTTGAGCGGGCGCAGGATGAGGCCCGCCAAGTGCTCAGGGCAAGGCGGCACGTGCTGCCGGGCCAGGATGAAAACTTCTTTGTCGGCACCAAGGATAGTTACATGCAACTCTGGCAGAGCATTAGTGGCGCCTTCTTCAGCGTGTTTGTGCTGGTGAGCGCAATCTCCGCCCTGGTTGGCGGAATAGTGATCATGAACGTAATGCTGGTGAGCGTCACGGAACGCACTAAGGAAATCGGCGTGAGGCGTGCGCTGGGCGCCACTCGAGGCGACATCATGAAACAGTTCCTGGCTGAGAGTGTCATTCAATGCCTGATGGGTGGCTGCGTCGGAATCCTCATAGGCTTTGGCGTGGCGGAAATCCTTAGCCAGTTCACGTCTTTCCCGGCGGCGGTGCAGACCTGGGTGGCAATCTTGGGCGTCGTTTTGAGCTCCGTGATCGGTCTGTTTTTTGGCATTTATCCGGCCACCAGAGCGGCGCGGCTCGATCCGGTAGTGGCCTTGCGCGCGGAGTAGAGGATGCCCTCGGGAGACAATTGGACCGGAACGCCTGAAGCGAAACCAACCTGAAGCGAAACCCAGATGACACGCGACGAAGTTTTCGAGAACGTCAAGGTAGCGTTGGACACACTACGGACAAACAAGGTCCGGTCCGGGCTGACGATCCTCGGCATCGTGATCGGTGTCACCTCGGTAATCTCCGTTGCCGCGATTGTTACCGGTCTGAATAACTACATTTCCAAGCGCGTGGAACAAATGGGTTCGCGGACTTACTTCCTTACGCGCATCGCGGCCGGGATGGATCCGACCCGCCTGCCGGAAAAGTATCGGACGCGCAAGTATATCCAGCCCACCGATGCCATCTATCTGCGCGAAAACTGCCCATCGGTGGCGACCGCTTCGGTTTTTGGCACGCGGGCGTTCTTTATGGGCGACACCAACTACATCTCCTACAACGGAAAGCGCGTGGACCGTATCTTTGTGCGCGGTGTCGAGCCAGACTTCGGCGATGCGATTCCGTTGTTCACGGTGGAGCGCGGGCGGTTCATCTCAAAGTTCGATGAAGACCATGCGCAACCCGTGGCGATCCTGGGAACGGACATCGCCAACACTTTGTTTCCGGTTGAGGACCCGATCGGCAAGACCGTGCGCGTGAACGGCTCGCTCTACGAAGTAATCGGTGTTTTTGCGCGCGATCCAGGCTTGTTTGGCATGGGCGGCGTGGATCAGTTTGTTGTCATCCCTTTCAGCGACTATCACCACAAGTATCCCGACTCGAAAGAACTCGCCATTGCTTTCACCGCGGGACCTTGGTCCACCACGGATCGCGCCAAGGACGAGGTGGAGGCGGCGATGCGTCGCGTGCGCAAAGTTCCGACCGTCAAACCCGACGATTTCGAGATGATCTCGCCCGACTTTCTTAGCAACCTTTGGGGTCAGCTTACCGGCGCGCTGGTGCTCCTCACCGGCATCATCAGCTCGATCGGGCTCCTGGTAGGAGGCATCGGCGTGATGAACATCATGCTGATATCGGTCACCGAACGCACAAGCGAGATCGGAGTCCGCAAGGCGATCGGCGCGCGCAAAAGCGACATTCGTTTGCAGTTCCTTACCGAAGCCATTTCGCTCAGCGTGATTGGCGGGCTGGTCGGCATTGCTCTTGGCGGCCTGATTGCCCTTATCATCCGAACCGTGCTGCCGGATGTGCCGGCAACGGTTTCGCTTCTGTGGGTCACCCTCGGCGTGGGAATGTCGGCGGCCGTGGGTGTTTTCTTTGGGTACTATCCGGCCAATCGCGCCGCAAATCTCGATCCCATCATCTGCCTGCGCTATGAATAAAGGGCAAGCCGTGCCGCCTTCTGACGCGATGCCAAAAAAGGCAAAGCATGTGACTGGCCGCGGATGAACGCCGATGAAACGCTGATTGAAAACAAATGGCTTATCGGCGTTCATCAGCGTCCATTGACCCTTTTCTTTTGGCCTTTGTTTGAGCGATAAGCTAAAGCCGCTTCTAGTGTATTTCTATTACACCCTTTGGGCTTCCACATCCCCTATAATCCGGGAGACAGAGGCTTTAGTCCGGTTCTGTGAAAATTTGGCATGTCCCTTGCTAATCGTGGTTGGGTCGTCGTGTGTGTTGGCTCGGTATTGGCCGCGCTGTCTTGGCCGCTTGGCGGCCTCCAAAGCCAGCAGGGAGATGGGGATGAGCAACTAACCCAGCACCTTAATCTGGGTAAGGCTTTCTACGAAAACCCCACCACGCAAGCCGAAGCGGTGGCGGAATTCAAGAAAGCGCTGGATTTGCGGCCGAATTCGGTTCGCGAGCAATTGAACTACGCCTTGGCCCTGCTTCGGGCGGCACGCACGGACGAGGCGGTAGCGCTGCTCGAAAAAGTGCAGAAAGAAGACCCGACGCTGCCTCACACCTGGTTCAACCTGGGCATCTACTATAAACGCGACGGCCAGTTTGATAAGGCTCTGGCCGAGTTGCAGCAGTTTTCAAAACTGGTGCCGGGTGAAGCGATTGGTCACTACAATCTGGGCAGCATATACAAACTGCAGGGCAAGATGGACGAGGCGCGCCGGGAGTTTGAACTTGCGCGCAACCTGAATCCGAGCCTGGCGGCTCCGCATTTTCAGCTTTTCAATCTTTACCGACAAGAGAAGCTCGCCGACCAGGCAAAGCGGGAATTCGACCTATTCAAAGAGCGGAAGGCGGCTCAGGATTCCGTTGCGACGCCGGAGGATGTCGAGTGGTGCGACTACGCGGAAATCTATGAGCCTCTGAAGCCTGGCGCTGACACCAGCAAGCAGCAGGTGGATTTCGCTTTTTCGACCACGGACCTCGGGACTGTGCCGGATGGCGTGAGCGGGCTGCTGGCGCTCGACGTTTACCACACCGGCAAACCCGATCTGCTTGTCTACTCGGCCGATGGCATTTCGATTTATCGCGGCGGCAAAACGAAGGTCGCCGAAACCGGCCTGGAAGGCTTGAAGAATGTCATCGGCGTGAAGCCAGGCGATTTTAACAATGACGGCGAGGTTGACCTCTGCGTGCTGACCTCGACCGGAGCGGCGCTCTATGAGAACAAGAATGGCGTTTTCACAAAGTCCGCGTTCGAGCTGCCGAAAGGAATCTTCAACTCGGCGGTGTGGATCGATTTCGATCACGACTACGATCTGGATCTGATCCTGCTCGGCAAGAAATCGGTGCTGTTGCGAAATCAGGGTAGCGAAGGGTTTGTAGAACATCCGTTCCCATTTGCCGATGGCGAGGCGATCGACGGAACTGAATTCCGCCTGGCGGCTGATAGTAAGTCGAAAGATCTGGCGATTACTTACAAAGATCACGGCGCGGTTCTCTATCTGGACCAACTAACGGCCACTTACAAAGCTCAGCCATTCAACAAGATTCCGGCGGGCGCCGGACACCTGGCCGCGTTGGATCTGGATAATGACGGCGGGCTGGATCTTACGTTTCAAACAGCCGGTGGCACGTTTGTGGCTCGCAATCTCCGTACTGAATTCGCGGCGCCGGTCCGGATCGCGGATTCCGCGGCGCAGTTTGGCGATATGGCAAATCGCGGATTCACAGATTTGGTGACTGCGAATGGCGTGATGCAGAATCAGGGGCTGCTGCAGTTTGCCGCATCTAAAGCGCCGAGCGGTTGGAGCAAAGCATCGGTCTGGGCTGCCGCCAACTTCAACCAGAGCGGATTGACGGACCTGGCAGCGATTACAGCGGACCACCGAGTAGTTTTGATGCAGAACAAGACCCATAACAAAACTGCAGCTAAGAATCATTGGATCAGCGTGCAGATCATCGGCGTGAAAAACCTCAAGATTCCGCTGGCATCCGAAATCGAGGTGAAGGCCGGGTCGCTGTATCAAAAGAAGATTTACGAAGGGCTGCCGGTTTTGTTCGGAATGGGTGGGCACGAGACGGCCGATACGGTGCGGATCACCTGGCCGAATGGGCTGATCCAGAACGAGATGAATCAGGCTGCGGACAAGGATCTGAGTTTCAAGGAAGCGCAGCGCCTGTCGGGCAGTTGCCCGCTCATTTACACCTGGAACGGAAAAGAATTCCAATACATCACCGATGTGCTCGGCGTGGCGCCTTTGGGCGCGATGTCCGGTGACGGACAATTCTTTCCGACCGACCACACCGAGTATGTGCCACTTGCCGGCAGTTGGCTGGCCCCACGCGAGAGCGCTTCTAGCGGTTCGGTCTATGAAGTGAGGCTGACCGAGGAGTTGAGCGAGGTTTCCTATTTTGACCAGGTGAGCCTGGTTGCCGTCGACCATCCGGAATCGACGGAGATTTATTCGAACGAGAAATGGAAATCGCCGCCGTTTCCCGAGTTTCGTTTGTACGGCCTGACGCGACGCGTTTATCCGATCCACGCGCGCACCGCGCATGGCGACGTCACTGAGCGGTTGCTGCGCCGGGATCAGCGATATGTGGACGATTTTCAACGCAATTACGTGGGCGTAGCCGAGACACACACGCTCGACCTGGATTTTGGGAAGGCTGCCACGGACAACCGGGCATTCCTGGTCCTCAACGGTTGGGTGGATTGGGCCGATGGCAGCACCTTCCTGCAACAGGCGCAGGAGCGAAAAGACCTGACCCCGCCCTATTTGCAGGTAAAGGACAAGGCCGGCAAATGGGTGACGGTGATCGATGACATGGGAATGCCGTCGGGCAAGCCAAAGACAATCGCCGTCGACCTCACGGGTAAGTTTCTTTCTGACTCGCGCGAGGTGCGAATCGTAACTAACTTGTGTGTCTTCTGGGATGAGATTTATCTCGGGGAAGACGCCTCAGCGCCCGAGGTTCAATTGACCTCGCTCGCGCCGGCTCACTCCGAAGTGCATTTTCGAGGCTTCTCGCCTTCGCACATTCACCCCGAACGGCGCCAGCCTGAGCGATTCGAATATGCAAACCCAACCACGACTTCCTATTGGAATCCGACGCCGGCCACGGGCAGCGAAAAATATACGCGCTATGGAGACGTAACCGAACTAACCGCGAAGGTGGACGACAAGCTGGTTGTGATGGGGTCGGGCGATGAGCTGGCTATGCAGTTTGCCGCCGGCCAACTCCCGGCTCTGAAGCCCGGCTGGCGGCGGGATTATTTGTTGCGTGTGGAGGGCTGGGCCAAAGACCGGGACGCAAACACGGCCTACTCGCAAAGCGTTGGGCCGCTGCCCTTTCATGGCATGTCACGTTATCCGTATCCGGCGAGCGAACACTATCCCGACGATGCCGATCATCAACGCTATTTGAGAGAGTACAACACGCGTCCGGCGCTGCTGCTGATCAGGCCGCTCGCGCCTGGCGCCGATCGGTTGGCGTCGCGCCCTGACGTTGGCGGGATGTCCGGACGCTGATGAGTTCGATCACCTGCGGGCACACAAAATGAAAACCGTGATTGCACTTGCCTGCGCCTTTTCAACCGGCATCATCCTGATCGCCGGATTTTCGTCGGGCAGCCCCGCCACGAGCCCGTCGCCGGTCCAGTTCAAAGATATCACCGCGCAAGCCGGCATCCGTTTCAAACACAACGCCGGGAAGGCGGGCAAGAAGTATCTGCCGGAAACCATGGGAGCCGGGGTCGCCGTGTTCGATTACAACAACGACGGCAAACTGGACATACTGTTTGTCAACAGCAAGGATTTTGTGCCGCGCGGCAGGAAAACCACGGCTGCGTTGTACCGCAATAATGGCGATGGAACGTTCACCGACGTCACTGCGGGAAGCGGCCTGGATATCGAGATCTATGGCATCGGAGTCGCGGTGGCTGACTACGACAATGATGGCCGCGAAGACGTGTACATCACGGCGCTGGACGGCGATCACCTTTTTCATAACGAAGGAAACGGCAAGTTCAAAGACGTTACCGCCTCAGCCGGGATAAACAACGCTAACTTCGGCACCAGCGCGGCGTGGTTGGATTATGACCGCGACGGAAAGCCGGACTTGTTTGTGGCGAATTATGTGCAATGGAGCCTGAAAGGGGATCGGTGGTGCTCGCTCGATGGAACTACTAAGTCGTACTGCACCCCGGAAATCTATAAAGGAACGTCGTGCAAGCTCTATCACAATCTGGGAAATGGAAAATTCGAGGACGTGAGCAAGCGCGCCGGCATCGCGGACCCAACTTCGAAGTCGCTTGGCATAACGATTCTCGACTACAACAATGACGGCTGGCCCGATATTTTTGTGGCCAACGACACGCAGCCAAATAAGCTGTACAGAAATAATAAGAACGGCACGTTTACCGACGATGCCCTTGTGGCCGGCGTGGCGTTTGGCGAAGATGGCGTGGCGCGCGGCTCGATGGGCGTGGATGCGGCGGATTACGATCGCAGCGGACGAACCCATCTGCTGGTCGGGAATTTCGCCAACCAGATGCTGGCGCTGTATCACAACGAAGGCAACGGTATTTTCGTGGATGAGGCGCCACGGTCTGAGCTGGGCCGGTCGAGCTTACTCAGCCTGACATTCGGCGCGTTTTTCTGGGATTACGATCTGGATGGCCTCCTCGATATCTTCTGCGCCAACGGGCATATTGAAGAGGAAATCGGAAAAGTGCAGCCAAAGATCCAGTACAAGGAGCCGCCGCTTGTATTCCACAACGCGGGCAAGGCTGGCTTCGTCAATGTATCGAACAGCCTTGGCCCGGACCTTACACGGCCCATCGTGGGGCGCGGCGCGGCCTTTGGCGATCTCGATGGCGATGGCGACCTGGATGTGGTGGTTACGACCAACGATGGTCCGGCTTATGTTTTTCGCAACGACGGCGGCAACCGCAATCATTGGATCGCCATCAAGACGGTGGGCACCAAGTCGAGCCGCGATGGCCTGGGCGCTTTTGTTACCGTGAAGTCGGCGTCGGGCTCACAGACTCAAATGATACGCAGCGGCTCCAGTTATTGCTCTCAGTCATCACTGATCGCGACGTTTGGCCTTGGCCAGGATCCATCGGTTGACGAGGTTGAAATCCGCTGGCCGAGCGGCATCGTACAGAAGTTGGGCCGGCAGCAGATAAACCACTTGATCACTGTTGAGGAGAAGTAGGCAGGGTTTGGCCGTCGGAGCGCCGAGACGAGTCTCGGCGCGGCAGGCACGAGTGCCCGCGCCACAAAGTCAGCCGGATTATTTTTGCGCTTCAGGCACACTAGAGGGAATGCCAAGGCCGCTGCATTGGGTGCTCGTCGCGCTGTTGCCGTTGCTCGCCAATGCCGAGACGGGCACTGATGCATGGCTAAGGTACGCGCCTCTGAACGCCCGCGAAACCGCGGCGTACCGCGCAGTAATGCCCGCGGTGGTGGCGATCCCCACAAAATCCGATCTGCTCGACACTGCTGCACAGGAGCTCGTGCGTGGTGTCCGCGGCATGCTGGGCCGGACGTTGCGGCTGGAGTCGCAGCTGCCCGAGGAAAGCGCGATTGTCCTGGTTGTGGCCTCGGACGTGGCGAGCCTTGACAACCAGATTAGGCCTCCGGCGCTTGCGCCGGATAGCTACTGGCTGAAGTCGGTGCGTCGAAAAGGCGTCGATCTGCTGTTGGTGGTTGGAGGCGACGAGCGAGGCGCGCTATATGGCACGTTCGCATTGCTGCGCAAGATCGCGACAGGCGAGAGCATAAAGCCGCTCGACGAAACCTCATCTCCTGCGGCGGTGATTCGATGGGTGAACCAATGGGACAGGCTCGACGGCAGCATTGAGCGCGGCTATGGCGGGCGCTCGATGTTCTGGGAGCAGGCTCACGCTCGAGCGGACCTGAGCCGCGTCGCTGCCTATGGGCGTCTACTGGCCTCACTTGGCATCGATGGATGCACTGTGAACAACGTCAATGCCGACGCCCGCGTGCTTGGATCGGATTTTCTTCCCGAACTCGCGCGCGTGGCCAAAGCCCTGCGGCCATGGGGCGTGCGCATCTCGATTTCCATCGATTTTGGCAGCCCGCAATCGATTGGCGGTTTAAGTACGTTCGATCCGCTCGACCCCGGCGTGGCCGCCTGGTGGCAAGCGAAGGTAGATGAAGTTTATCGCATCGTTCCGGACCTGGCCGGCTTCGTATTGAAGGCGGACTCGGAAGGGCGCGTGGGTCCATCGGCTTACGCTCGAACTCACGCTGATGCCGCCAACGTGGTGGCTCGCGCTCTCAAGCCACACGGCGGCATTCTGCTCTATCGCGGCTTCGTTTATGACCACCACATGGATTGGCGCAACCCGAAGAATGATCGCGCCCGCGCAGCCTACGATAACTTTCGCCCTCTTGACGGCAGCTTTGACTCGAACGTCGTCGTCCAGATCAAGAACGGCCCTATCGATTTCCAAGTGCGCGAGCCGGCCTCGCCTCTGTTCGGCGCGCTCGAGCACACCAACGTGGCCCTCGAGCTGCAAGTTACCCAGGAGTACATGGGACAGGCGCGCCACATGGTTTTTCTCGTTCCGCAGTGGAAGCAGGTGCTCGATTTCGATCTCGAGGCGAAAGGTCCGGGCACGCCAGTCTCCGCGCTGGCCTCGGGTAAAGTGTTCCAGCGCCCGCTCGGAGGTTTCGTCGGAGTCGCCAATGCGGGCCTCAGTGATAGCTGGTTCGCCAATCAACTTTCGCAGGCGAATCTCTATGGGTTCGGACGCCTTGCCTGGAATCCTGGCCTCAGTTCGCTCGAGATCGCGCACGAGTGGACGCGCCTGACTTTCGGCAACGACACGCGAGTGGCCGACACGGTCTCGGGCATGCTGCTCAGCTCATGGCGGACTTATGAGAATTACACCGGCCCGCTGGGCCTGCAAACTCTGACCGATATTGTGGGAAATCACTTTGGCGTCGCGGTGGAAGCGTCGGAACGCAATGGCTGGGGCCAGTGGCACCGGGCGGATCGCGACGGCGTGGGGATGGACCGTAGCGTGGCGACTGGCACGGGCTTCGCAGGCCAATATCGGCCTGGTGTTGCGAAGTTACTCGAGAGGGCTTCGACAACTCCGGATGATTTGTTGTTGTTCTTCCACCATGTCCCTTACACTTACAAACTGCATTCCGGGAAGACGGTGATTCAAACCATCTACGATTCCCACTACGAAGGCGCGCAGGCCGCCGCCGAATATGTGGAGAAATGGAAGTCGCTTTCGGGATTGATTGACGAGCAGCGCTATCACGAGATCTTGCGGCAACTGGAGTATCAGGCCGGACATGCGGTGGTGTGGCGTGATGCGGTCCCGCAGTGGTTTCGGAAGGAATCCGGGATCTCGGATGCTCGCGGCCGTGTCGGCAAATATCCAGGCCGCTTCGAAGCGGAATCCATGCAACTGACGGGCTATGAAGTGATCGAGGTTGTGCCTTGGGAAGCAGCCTCCGGCGGCAAGGCAGTTACTTGCCCGAAAGTCAGTTGTACCGCCAGCCTGCAGTGGCAGGGAGCAGATGGCTGGTACCGGCTCAACATTCAGTACTTTGACCAGAACAATGGCGCGGCCCGGTTTCGCCTGTTAGTAGGCGATCAGGAAATCGACTCCTGGGTGGCGGCGGATCACTTACCGACGGCGAAGATCGACGGCTCGTCTTCAACGCGAAGAGTAATTACGGGAGTCGCGCTACGCCGCGGTGATGAAATCCGCATTGTCGGGGAGCCCGACGGCGGCGAGACAGCGGCCATCGATTACCTGGAAGCCACGCCCGAAAAGTGAGTGGGTCTGTTTTACGAGCACGGGGCCGGGCCCGGCCCTCACATCCAGACGGTGTTCGATGGAAACATGGCGAAACAGCCGGAGCGGCAGCCGCAGGAAGAAACAGCCCCTCATCGCAAACAACAAGAACAACACGACTATCGCGGCGACGATCAAACACGTGTTACTGGAACTGCGCGATTGCCCTTGCATCGGGTTCCATGACTGGCCTGGCGGGGGCGGGGGCGTCTGAGGCGGCACCCAAGCGGCGCCCGGCGGAGGGGGCGTGCCCGGCGCTGTACCGGAACCGGCAGTGGACGAGCTCGGAGCGGAGGCAGCTTCACCGCCCGTTATCGGTGCTCCACATTGCGCGCAAAAGTGTGTATTCGGAGCTAATTGCGCCCCACAGCGTGAACAGAAAGCAGCCACTGGTTTATTCAACTCCTCTCTTCCTGATGTGTCATTCTACCTTGCGGCGCGGAATTCTCTATGCGAATTCCTGGTAACGCGCCTTCACTGTGGAAAGCGTCTCTGCAGGCGCCGCGGCCCAGATTTGCTCGTTGAGTATTTCCACTTCAATAGGTCCGCGATAGCCTGCGCTTTCGACTGCCTGGCGAATCCGGCGCAGTTCGATAACACCGTCGCCCAGCATGCTGCGGCTTGCAAGAATTCCCGGCAGCGGAACCGCCCAGTCGGAGACGTGGAAGCCGAAGATCCGTCCCGCCGCGCGATCAATTTGCGAGTAGAGTTCCGGGTCCCACCACAAATGGAAGACGTCTGCGACAACGCCCACTGTCGCGGCGTCGAAGCGCAGCGCCAGGTCGAGCGCCTGGCTCAAGGTGACAATCACGCTGCGGTCAGCAGCAAACATGGGGTGAAGCGGCTCAATCCCCAGGCGGATTCCGCGCTCCCGCGCATAGGGCTCAAGCGCCGCGATGCCGTCGGCCACCATTTGCCGGGCGCCATCGATGTCCCGGTCCGGTGTGCCGCCACAGACCAGCACCAGCAGCGGCGCGCCGATCTCAGCCGCTTCATCCACGGCTTTGCGATTGTCGTCGATTCGTTCCAGCCGTTGAGCGGAAGTCGGCGCCGGAAAGAACCCGCCGCGGCACAAGCTCGAGACACGCAGCCCGGATTCGCGAAGCAACCGCGCCGCGCGCATCACGCCAATTTCCTGAATGCGGTTCCGCCACGGCGCTATCCACTTGACGCCGTGTTTCACGCATAGATCCACGGCTTCCGCAAACGTTTGGTGGTTGATCGTTATCTGGTTGAGGCTCAACCGGGCCGGATCAGGCGGTCCGGCTCCATGCGCATCAATCGCGAGCTCCCTGCTTTCCATCACAACGTCAATTCCGGCACATCCATCCAGCGCCGCTCCCGCCACGAGCGCAGCGCCAACTCCGCGAGTTGCACGCCGCGCGCGCCTTCCAGCAAATCGTGGGGAAATGGCGTGTCTGTGGCAACGTGGCGCAAAAAGCTTTCCCACTGCACGCGAAAGGCATTGCCGAACTCCTGGTTATCAGGTACAGGCTGCCAGCCGCTTCGGAAATCGATGGCGCTCGGAATATCGGGATTCCACACCGGCTTCGGCGTGTTCACGCGATGCTGCACCTTACAGTCGCGCAAGCCGGCAACAGCGCTGCCATCGGTTCCGTCAATCTGCAGCTCGAGCAATTCATCGCGGTGGACGCGCACACTCCAGGAAGAATTCATTTGCGCAATCACGCCCCCGTCGAGCTCCAGCGTGCCATAGGCCGCATCGTCCGCCGTGCATGCATAGCGGTTGCCGCTTTCATCGACTCGCTCCGGAATGTGCGTCGCCCCCAGGCAGCTCACGCGGCGCACCTCGCCGAAGGTGTGGTCAAGCAAATAGCGCCAATGGCAGAACATATCGACGATGATGCCGCCGCCCTCTTCGCGGCGGTAATTCCACGATGGGCGCTGTGCCGGCTGCCAATCGCCCTCAAATACCCAGTAGCCAAACTCGCCCCGCACCGATAACAGCCGGCCAAAGAAACCTGACGCCATCAACCGTTTCAGCTTGAGGATACCGGGCAGAAACAGTTTGTCCGCCACCACGCCGTGCTTGACGCCGGCTTGCGCCGCCAGTCTCGCGAGTTCAAGCGCGGTTTCCAGATTCTCAGCCACTGGCTTCTCACAGTAAACGTGCTTGCCGGCCCGAATCGCCTGCTTCAATGGTTCGGCCCGAAGAGGGGTGGCTTGCGCATCGAAATACACGCTGTAGGAAGCATCGTCGAGGCATGCCGCAAGATTTGTGCTCCAGCGCGGAATGCCGTGGGTCTGAGCCAGCCGTTTTAGCTTCTCTTCGTTTCGGCCCACCAGGATCGGCTCCGGAAGCAGCCGCGTGCCGTCGGCGAGCAGCACGCCTCCGTCGTTTCGGATCGCCACAATCGAACGCACCAGGTGTTGATTCGTTCCCATGCGGCCCGTGACGCCGTTCATGATGATGCCGATTCTTTGCGCTGCCATTCGTTCTGCCAGTATATGCGGCATGGATCGCCGAATCGGTCGGGCTATTGTGGCCCGGGAGTCACCAGCCAGTCAGCCCCATGCGTCAGCTTGGGGCCATTTGTTTGCCCGCGGTGGCAGCCCCAAGCTGAGGCATGGGGCTCGCGCATGGCGGTGATCACGTCGTGATGCACCGCGTTTTCTGAGTCAGATCAACCAGTTGGCAGTTACGCGGACGGCCGGCGCCAACTGGGATGGCCGACAAGAGTACAGGAGAACCAAAACGCGTCATGTTAACACTGCCTGATGACCTGGCAGCCGCGGCAAGTCAAACAACATTCTCGACTGGACTCGATGTGGACCAGTTCTTTCAGGCGCGGACGCGCCAGGGCTTTATCGATTGGTTCAACTCACAATGCGCCAACCGCCAGAGTTGGTCGGGGAGCAGTATCGCCTCATCGCCGGATGTGAAAGCCAGGTTCCTTTCCTGCTGGAGCCATATTCCGGACATGTTCGGGGTTCCAAGAGTGAGCGTGGTGCAGTTTAGCGCGTTGATGAGCATTCTGGTCATCGAAGTCGGCGGCGATCTGCTGCCGCTTTCCGAGCTTTGTGGACTGCCGGGCAACCCTGGGCTGGCGTATGCCTTCAACACGATTGCCGGCGTCAAGCGCACCTATAACGCGTTGCCGGCAAACCGGCTCGCAGGCGACCTTTTCTTTTCCGACCAGGATTACTGGGCGGCGCACCAGGCCAAAGCGCTAGCTGCTTCCGTGCGCCAGCGTCCGGATTTGCAGGCTGTCTGGAATGCCGATGTCTATCCGCAAAACGTGTTCCCGACCGGCCTCGATCCCGCCGTAACCGGATTCATTCAAGAAGCCGACTTTTACAAATTTCGAGGACGCGGCTTCGTCCAAGTCACCTGGCGCGTCAACTATCGAGGGGTTATCGCATGGGTGCAGTGCTATCCGGGAAGCCAAGCGACCATCTCCAAATACGCGGCGGCCTGGAAAGGCGTCGATCCGGATCGCGTGGCGACGATGAGCTCCAATCGGGATTGGGACGATTTATTTCAGAACACAGATCTGGTGATTCCCTGCGTTGCCATCGGACTGCACAATCAGGCTAGCGGCAACTACCTTAATCTGGCCAACGACGCGCCGACGCTTTCGGCGTCCACCGATTCAGCCGGCACTCTCTTTCGGATGGGTCTGCGGATTAGTGGCGCCGCCCAGTATGCCGCGCTGTTTCACGACCGCGTTATTCAATTGCTGGCCACGCTCTACCCCGCCGGAGATCGGTCTTCGCACCAAACGTAAACCCCCGCTTTAACAGAATCGCGATGCGGTGCGAGCCAAACGAGAATTACAGTACGATCGTTTTGCGGAAGTTGCACGCAGTGCCGCAAAAATTGCAGCTCCCCTGCTGAGTGCGGCGGAACGCGGGAGAGCGCCCCATCCGAAGGTACCAGTACTTTTGGCTGAAGGCGCTCGCCCTGAAGACCGCACCGCCGGGACTCTGAAGGCCGCTCGCGCGATCTTTCACCCGTATCTTATTCATTTAATAGCAACTATTAGTACTGAAACTTTTGTTTCATTAGGTTCACTCTCCACCAACCTGTTAATAGACCTAGGACAAAAGGACCAAAAAAACGCGGAAGGGGGCTATCAATTGCTCTAGGGACCCTGTAATCTGATCCTAGATGGCTGTCCGGGTCGGATGAAACTGAGTGAGCCGGGGGTTCGGCTACACAGCTAAGGGCAGTGAAGCTCTAGTACGGAAGTCCCGGATCACGGAGGAAGAATTTCGAATGAGAACCTGTACAGTAGTTCCGCTGATGGCGCTTGCGATGTGCGGCGTGGCCGGTGCCAGCATCATCCCCTCATCGCCGATCACTTCAAGTGGTGGACTGGGTGTCACCACCTACTCTTACACTTTGTCCCTGTCGGCTAATGAGCAGGTAGTAACCGGAGACACATTTTGCTTTGCGGACGTTCTGGACCTGACCGGAACACCAACGGCGCCCACCGGTTGGACGGCGACGGACGAGCCCAGCAGCGCTTGTCCCCACACTGCGGGAATCACAAACGGAAATAATGCCCCGTCGGTTCTTTACACCTACACGGGAGGCACCACCATCACAGCGACCGGCTCCCTCGGCACCTTCACATTCCAGTCGACCCTTTCTGGCGTAGGCACCAATAACATTGGTTGGGGTGCATTTACGGACAGCACTAATGACACTGGGCCGATCTTGGATGCTGGCGACGCGGACGGTCCGACGAGCTCCTCTCCGGAGCCCGTGAGCTTCGGCTTGATGGGTGGATCGCTGATCGGGCTTGGCTTGCTCGGCAAACGTTTTCTGCGAACGAAGAAGTAATTCCAAAAGCCAAGCAGAGAATAGACAGCCAGCCCCATGCGTCCGTTTGGGGCTACTTCTTTCTAAGCAGTAGCCCCAAGCGGACGCATGGGGCTGGCAATTTCAATCTCGCCCTTGCCCCAGGTCGTCTGCCTTCCCACGCCTATCCAGCACGCAGCACGAAGATAGGGCATAAATTCGGCCAAGTCTCCGGCATATTCCACTTCTCCGACGAAGCCGCCAATGGGATGGATTTGGCCGGTGCGGCTACTGCGGCGATGAACATCGACATGCCTTAGCTCGCAGCGCGTGAGGCGGACCGCGGCGGCGCGCTGCCCGAAGGCTCGGAAGTCGAGCGCCAGGGGGCCATCGCCGTAAAGCGCGCAGAGCGTGCTGATTCGATCGCGAATGCGGGCGGCCAGAATAGCGAACTCCGGAGCGGGAACGGATTCGTGGCTACGGCTCGCGCCCTGAGCGCTCTTTAGTTCCGTCGGCGTGACAAAGCGAATTGTGGCGCTGCTCACTGCCGCGGGCGGCGGCGACAGGTTGAGGACCTCTGGCGGAGTTCCCTGCGTGTAAAGAAAGTTCTCACCATCAAACAGCCCGAGCGCGGGCTGGCGATCGAGGTTCAATTGGGAAACGGCAACAAGAGAGACACGGCCACGGCGGCGCCCAAGGCCTTCGCGAGCGAGCTCAGAAAAAGCTTGAACAAAGTATGAAATCGAAGGGCGCTGCACGTCAAACAGGTGCAGGTCAAAGTGGAAGGCCTCGCCAGGCCGGACATTGCAGCCGTCGAGGTGAGCGGCGCGGAAGACAAACGGGCGGGGCCAATCGGCCAAACCGCTGGGGCCAGGGTAAATCGCGGATGGCTCAAACACGCAGGCATAGGGACATTCGGCGCGCGTCTCGCAGACGCGGGCGCCGGGACAATCCTGGCGGCAGGCGATGCGGCGAAAGATCAGGCCGAATGAACCGCGCAGTATGTTTACGGACTTGCCGGCAGGAAACGAGACCGGCTCGAGCGCGACAAACGAAAACCGCAGGGGATAGAAGCGGAACTCCAATGCCTCGATTCTACGCCGGAGTCAGAAGCAGGTCGCTCTAGCAGGGTGCGAAAAGAAACCAAAACATCAATGGCCGCGGATGAACGCCGATCAACGCAGATGAAAAACAGATGGCTGGTTGAAAACCGATTATCCGCGTTAATCCGCGTTTATCGGCGGCTAAAATCGTATGTTCTTAGGTGTGCCACCGCTGGACTAGCGCTCTACGGCGCCGGTGTGCGGGGATGCGAAGTCGTGGAGCCTTCGGTCATCCCGAGCACCCACTTGATGGCTTCGAAATACATTTTCTGGATGTCGGGGTCGTCCCAGGCTTCTGTCGTGTGGCCGAGCGTCGAGTAGAAAACGCGGCCCTTGCCGTAAGTTTTCGACCAGGCGACGGCAAAGTCATGATCGTCGCGATGCACGCGCGGGTTATTGTAATCGAGCTTCGATTCGTCGAGGCGAAGCAGGACATTCACTTTGTCGCGCGACCAGGCCTTGGCCTGATAAATCTCGTCGCGCTTCACGAACGACTTCGGGAAATGGCTGGTGGCGGGAAACGTGGGGTCTTCAAGGACAATCGGGGCGTTGAAAGTGCCCCAGGGGTGCTCGTTGAACCAGCCGCCGATCATCTCGCCGTATTCAGGCCATTTGTAGAACGTATCCAAGGCGGCGTGGATGCCGACAAAGCCCTTGCCGTCCTCTTTGATGAACGACATCATATCGGCCTTTTGGGAATCGTCCATGTTCAGCTCGCCCGTGGTGCTGGCGAAAACAATGGCGTCAAAATAGCTAAGGTTCTTGGCATTCGAGTCAAGCTTCTTCTTGGTGATGAGCTGGCAATCGGTGCGCAGATACGCATCCCAGAGACCCGATTCATGGCCCAGCTTGAAGACGGTGGCCATGGCATTAGGGATCGAATCATGCTGGAATCCCTTGGTCTCTCCAATCACCAGGATGTGCTTCTTGGGCGATTGGGCCGCAGCAGGTTGAGGAAGCAGGGCGGCGCTGCCAAAAACCGCGAGAGCGACGAGTGCCAGGCGAGTAAGTTTCACAAATGACTCCGGCGAAAAGCTTATCAGATCGCTGGTGTAAGGCGAATTGTCTTTCCCCTGGATTCTCCTCTTGACAGGCCTCGATGATGGTGCTATTTTTATAGCACGATGCTACAAATGCAGCACAAGCTCAGCCGCCGGGAGCGTCAGATCATGGATGCCCTTTACCGCCGGGGCCGCGCCACTGCTGCCGAAATTCTCGAAGAGATTCCGGATCCGCCCGGCTATTCGGCGGTTCGCGCCATGCTTCGGGTGCTCGAAGAGAAGAAACACATTCGCCACGAAGCCGAGGACTTGCGCTATGTGTATATGCCGGTTGTGCCCCGCGACAAGGCGCGCCGCTCGGCCGCTTTGCACATGCTCGACACCTTCTTCGATGGCTCAGCCGAGCAGGCGGTAGCAACTCTGTTGAATGTTTCCGCGCGCAACCTGTCAAAAGACGATTTCGATCGGCTCGCCGCTCTGGTTGAGAAGGCTCGTCAGGAGGGTCGCTGATGCTCTCGGTAATCCTCAGCCTGCTGCTCCGCTCCGGCGCCGTTCTTTTCGCTGCGGAAATCCTGCGCCGCTGGCTCCGGCGTTCGCCCGCTCGCCAGCGGCATGGACTGCTCCTTTTCGCTTTTGTGCTGTTGATCGCATGGCCCCTGCTTTCGGCGATTCTCCCCTCGGTCCCGCTGTTTTGGCCGGCGCAGGGCACGCACGAATCAATCGAAATCCGCCAAACCACACGCGCGCTCGTTCGCCGCGCTAAGCCGAGCCTGCAAGTCTACCTCGTCTACGCTCCGCTAGCCGCCTGGGTGCTTGGGACTTTCATCGCCGCGGCGCCTCTCCTGCTCGGTTGTCTGCGTGTCCGCCAATTGCGCCGGCAGGCAACCCCTGTCGATCTCATTGGCGCCGGCCCCACGCCCGGCGAAATATCGTGCGACGTATTATGGCGAAGCCTGCTCGATGAAATGGCCCGCACTCTCAACCTCAAACGGCTCCCGCAGTTGCTACTGTTTCCGGGTCCTGTAATGCCGATGACTTTCGGGCTGTTGCGCCCCAAAATTCTACTGCCCGAAGAGTGTCTGTCTTGGACGCCTGAGCGGCGCAGAGCCGTGCTGTTGCATGAACTCGCGCACGTAAAACGGCGCGACGTCGCGGCGCAGTTCCTCACCCAATTAGCCGCGGCTCTTTGGTGGTTCCAGCCACTCTCGTGGTTCAGCCGCCGGAGCCTGCGCCTCGAAAGCGAGCGGGCGTGCGACGAACTCGTGGTTCAATCCGGCATCAAAGCTTCCGACTACGCCGCCGAGCTGCTGGCTATCGCGCAAGGCCTCCGCGCTCAAGGCCGCTGGGCAGCCGGTGCCGCCGCTTCCCCTGCCGTAACAATGCTGCGCCACGAGGACTTGGAACAGCGCCTACGCTCCATTCTGAGCTCAAACCCCCTACCCAGGAGCATTGGGCCCAGCCGGCTGCTTGCGGCCGTTTTGTCCATATCGCTTCTAACTGTGGCCGCTTCCGCTATCACTCTGTTCCCTCAGCCACCGGCTAAACCACAACCACTCACCACACAAAGGAATCCACTTATGCGACGAACCGTTCTCTCCGGCCTTCTGGCATCCGCAGGCCTAACGGCAGCCACCATTGGAGGCTCGTTATACGACCCGGCTGGCGCTGCCGTTCCGAATGCAAAAGCTTCGATCTACAACCCGGATACGGCGCTCAAGCTGGAAGCAACCACCTCCGCCGATGGCAAGTTCGTTTTTGAAAGCCTGCCCGCGGGCCAGTACATTTTGAGCGTTGAAAAGCCGGGCTTCCCAAAGCTCTATCGCGAATTCAGCGTTGAGGCCGATGCCACTCTGGAGCGCGGCCTAATGCTCGGGACGCCCGTTGGCCATCCCGCCGCTCGACCCGAGAAACTTCGGATTGGCGGCGAGGCCGCGCAAGCCAACCTGATCAAGAAAATTCAGCCTCTATATCCACCGTCCGCGAAAGCTGCGCGATTGCAAGGCACGGTTCAACTTGAGACGGAGATTTCCGCCGAAGGCGTGCCGCAAGACATTCGCGTCGTGTCTTCGCCAAGCGACGATCTCACGCAATCCGCGCTCGAGGCCGTGCGGCAGTGGCGCTATTCGCCTGTATTGTTGAATGGCGACCCTATTCCAGTCATCACCACCGTGATCGTGAACTATACTTTATTGCCGTAGGGAATTCGCGTGGCTCCCGGGCAGTGGACGGCCCGGGACGCCCTGCGTAGCCTGACAAATCATGCGAGACGTCCTATCTGCAATACGATGGCTGCGCAAGAATCCGTGGTTCGCGCTGGCGGTTACCGCGATCCTTGGGCTCGGCATTGGCGCGACCACCGCGGTCTTCAGTATTGTTGACGCCGTTCTTATTCGGCCGCTTCCGTATCAGTCTTCCTCCACACTGGTGAAGATCGAGGAAACCGGCCGCGAACGCGTGATTAGCTACAGCCCGACCAGTGATTACCTGTATTGGCGCGACCGCAACGACCTTTTCGAAAAGACCGCGCCCTACCGCAGGGACGTCCTTACGCTGACTAATATCGGCGCGCCCGATCAGGTATTCACGGTCCGGACATCCGCGAAACTGTTTTCCATGCTGGGTGTTCCCGCCCGCTTGGGCCGTCCACTCATGGATTCCGATGATGCATTAAACGCGCCGAACGTGGCCCTGCTGAGCGATCGTTTATGGCGCCGCGCGTTCCGCACGGACCCCAGCGTAATCGGCCGCTCGATCACAGTTTCGGACGAACTCTACACCATTGTGGGTGTGATGCCGCCCGAGTTCGAGTTTCCATTGGCCAACACGGAGATGTGGATGCCGCTCCGCCTCGATCCGGAGTCATCCGTGGGGTTGCAGGTGGTGGGCCAAACCAAAAGTGGACTTCCGCTTTCCCAAGTCCAGGGCGCAATGGAAATCGTCGCTCGCCAACTCGAACGGCAGGATCCGAAACAAAACGCCGGATTGCGGATTCGAGTATCGCCGTGGCTGGAAACTCCAGACCAGAAATATCGATTGTCGTTGGTATTGATCCTGGCCGCGGTAAGTCTCGTACTGCTGATTGGCTGCGCGAACGTCGGCAGCTTGCTGTTGAGCCGGGCAGTGCAGCGGCAAAAGGAAATGGCCATCCGTGCTTCGCTCGGCGCAGGATTCTGGCAGGTGGTTCGGCAATTGCTCGCTGAGAGTATGATGCTGGCCATGCTCGCCAGCGCCGCGGGCATCGCCGTCGCACACTATCTGCTGCAGTTTCTGTTGCGGCAACTGGCAGTGCTGCCTATCGTGATTCCACACGTTCAGCGTGTCGCGCTGAACGGGCGCGTGCTGCTCTTCAACTTAGGTCTGTGTCTGTTACTCGCTTGCGTTTGCAGCCTGGCTCCGGCCGTGTTCGCCTCCCGAACCGATGTGCAGAGTGTTCTGCGGAGCGGGCAGGCAACCGGAACAAAGAGCTCAACGCGGCTGTTCTCGATTCTCATCGCCTCGGAAGCGGCGTTCGCCTGCCTTCTGCTGGTGGGTTCCGGCCTGCTGGTTCACAGCCTGATCCGGCTTCAGAAGGCCGACACTGGTTTCCGCACGGAGCACGTTCTCACCATGCGCGTCCCCCTGGGCACGCAAACGCAGCCGAAGCCGGGCGGCCAGTACGCCAGCAAATCAAGTCAGATCGAGTTCTACCGGCGAGTGCTCGAGCGCCTCGAGAAGGTCCCTGGAGTGAGCGCGGTGGCAGTCGTCAACAATCTGCCCCTTTCGGGCTCGACCACCACGACGATCTACCGCGGCACGGACGGGACGGTGAAGGGGGTTCTTACCCGCACGGTCAGCCCGCAGTATTTCGCGGTGATGGGGACGCAGCTGATCAAGGGGCGGGTGTTCTCGGAGGCTGATCAAGCGGATTCGCCGGGAGTTGCCATCATCAACGAGTATTGGGCGCGCGAATTGTTTCCGGACCGCGATCCGATCGGCCAGTTTCTGCCGTCGGAAGATGGCGGGAAGGGCGGCAGGGTGGTGGGCGTAGTGAAAGATTCCTGGCAGTCCGGCTGGGATCAGCCGACGAAAGCCGAAGTATACATCCCCTACCGTCAATTCATCTTTGGGGCATTCCTGGCGACCATTGTGGTGCGCACATCCGGCGAGCCCCTTGCGCTCGCCAACACGCTGCGCAAAGAAATTTGGGCCGTGGATCCCTCGGAACCCGTTCTTAGAATCGAGACCATGGACGACGTGATCGCGAATTCTATCTGGCAGCCTCGATTTTCAGCGTGGGTGTTCTCAGTATTGGGCGGGCTGGCGTTGCTGTTGACCGCCGCCGGCATCTATGGAGTTGTTGCGTATACAACCGCTCTGCGGGCCAAGGAAGTTGGGATCCGCGTGGCTCTGGGCGCGAGCCCGCAAAGAATAATTGCGGTCGTCCTACGTGGAACAATCATGCCCTTGAGCGCCGGCCTCGCCATCAGTCTCGTTGCCGCCCTGGTCTTGGCGCGCCTGTTAACGAGCATACTTTACGAAACCAGCGGCGCCGACCCCATTCCGTATCTGGCCGCGGTTGCGCTGCTGTTAGCCATCGGAGCCTTGGCGAGCGCTCGTCCGGCATGGAAGGCGGCTGCTGCCGACCCACTCACAGTCCTGAGAACGGAGTAGCGCGACGCCAGCGTTTACGCCGATGCCGCCCGACGCTTGGGCGCCCTTGATGGCTCCAGTTTGCGGGCAACCAGCCGCATCGCTTTGCGGGCGATCGTGCTCAGTGGCAAAGACTCTAGATTCGTTCGCGGAACCCAACGTGCCGGGCCGAGGCTCGCGGGAACAGCGGTCGAAACCACGCGAAACAGATACCGGTGGAATGTGATCGAGTGGCCGAACGTGCCGAACTCGATCAGGGGCTCCAATTGGCCCAGCTCGGATAATTCGGGCAGCTCCCAAAAACCCGGCATGAGCTTGGATTCCGGTGCCCTTTGCCAGATCAGCAGATCGTCGCCGCGAGTGATCCAAAATAGAGTCCGCTCCTCGGAGACCGGCGACTTGGCTTTGGTCTTAACTGGCAATTGATCGACAGTGCCGGCGGCGCGCGCGCGGCACAGTTCCGAGAGCGGACAAACCAGGCACTGCGGCTTCCGCGGCAGGCAGACAGTAGCGCCGAGTTCCATAAGCGCCTGATTGTGGTCGCCAGGGTGCGCGCGGTTCAGCAGTTCATCGGCTGCGCGGGTGAATTCGCGTTTACCTCGCGATGTGGCGATGTCGGATGTGTCATTCAGAAGGCGGCTCAGAACGCGCAGAACATTGCCATCGACAACGGCGTGGGGCAGGCCAAAGGAGATGCTCGAGATCGCCGCGGCCGTGTAGTCTCCGACGCCGGGAAGCGCGCGAATCCCGGCAAAGGTTGGCGGAAAGGCGCCCTCCTCCACGATCTGCCTGGCGGCCCGCTGCATGTTGTGCGCGCGGTAGTAATACCCGAGGCCCGCCCAAAGCGAAAGCAAATCAGACTCTGACGCGGCCGCAAGAGCCTCGACATCGGGACATCGAGCCAGGAAGCGCTCGTAAAACGGGATGACGGCCGTAACGCGAGTCTGCTGGAGCATGATCTCGGAGACCCAGACGCGATACGGATCGGAAGTGCGGCGCCATGGAAGATCGCGCCGCGAACGCCGAAACCAGGCCAGCAACAAATCCTGGATGCGGGTGATTTGCGACTTCGGAAAGGTTGTGCCCAACGGAGAAGTTTGCCCGTCATCCGCCTCGTTTTCGCGCAGAACCATTGCTGTTAGCGTAGCTCGCGAGCCTCCACATTTGCGAAGCCAGCAAGATGAAGGACCCCCTGGTGGGGCAGGCGATCTTGTCGCCTGCCAGCGGTTGGCGGCGGTACTAGCAGGCGACAAGATCGCGTGCCCCACGGACAATGTGCCGCATCTTATAATGGAGGAAGTTCCCCGCGTCGGCGCGCGCCTGCCACTCCGCCAGCTCCTATTTTTCTTAACGAAGTAATGTCTGAAGAAGAAACTCGCCATGCGGCGCCACCCTCGGTGACGGCGCCCGCGGCAATCCAGATTCGAGGGGCAAGAGTCCACAATCTGCGCAATATCAGCGTGGACATTCCCCATAACCAGTTGACCGTGGTCACGGGCGTTTCCGGCTCGGGAAAATCGTCGCTGGTGTTTGACACCATTTACGCGGAAGGCCAGCGCCGGTACGTGGAATCGCTCTCCGCCTATGCGCGCCAGTTTCTCGAGCGCATGGAGAAGCCGGATGTGGACGAGATTTCGGGCATCGCGCCGCCGATTGCGATCAAGCAGAAAAACCAGACGCGAAACCCGCGCTCCACCGTGGCGACTGCGACAGAAATCTACGACTACCTGCGCCTGCTGTATGCGCGCGCCGGCCGCGCCTACTGCCCGAACGACGGCACAAGGATCCTGCGCGACACCGTAGATCAAGTAGCTGAGGTAATGCTCCAGCAGCCGCCTGGCAGCCGCTGGTACGCGCTGTTTCCGATTCAGGCGGGCGCTCCCGTTGCCGAGGCAAAGAACGCGAAAGTGCGCGGAAAGACCACCCCGAATAAACAGGCGGCGACACTCCGGGACCACCTCTTTGAACTGCGCGGCAAGGGATTCAACCGGCTGTATCAGAACGGCCGGATGTTCGAGTTCTCCACGCCCGAGTCGCTGCTCGATATCGACTTTGCGCAGCCGCTGTATGCCTTGGTCGATCGCCTCGTGATTCAGGGAGACCTGCATCAGCGGCTGGTGGATACGCTTGAGATCTGCTACCGCGAATCGGGAGAAGTCGTCTTTGAGCAGGCTGGCGTGGCCGAGCCTCAGCGGCTGCGTTTTAGCGAAAAGTATGCGTGCAAGAAGTGCGGCCTGGTGGTGGCCGAACCGGAGCCGACGCTCTTCAGCTTCAACAGCCCCGTCGGCGCGTGCCCTACCTGCCAGGGATTCGGGAACACGATTGACTATGACATGGGGTTGATCATCCCCGACCCGATGATGTCGATTGCGGGCGGCGCCGTGGAGCCGTGGACGAAACCGATGCATTCCTGGTACTACGAGGAAGAGGTTGAGCCAAAGGCGCGCGGCAAAGTGCGGCTCAACGTGGCCTGGGCTAATCTTCGCGAGGACGAGCGCGAGTTTATTCGCGAACATATCCGGCTGTTCTTCAAAGAAATAGAGCGGAAGAAATACAAGGTTCAGGTGCGCGTATTCATGAGCCGTTACCGCGCCTACACCCAGTGCCCGGCTTGCCGGGGCGCGCGCCTGCGGCCCGAAGCGCTTTACGTACGGCTCGCGGATGCCAACATCGCGCAGGTGACGCGGATGAACATCGCGCAAGCCCGGCAGTTTTTCGAGCAGCTCGAGCTGAGCCCGGAGGAGGCCGGGATCGCCGACAAGATTCTGGTTGAGATTCGCCAGCGCCTGAAGTTTCTGAACGATGTTGGGCTGGAGTACCTCACGCTCGATCGCCTGTCGGCGACGCTATCCGGCGGTGAATCGCAACGAATTACGCTGGCCACATGCCTGGGCTCGCGGCTGGTGGGCGCAACTTATGTGCTCGACGAGCCATCGATCGGACTGCATAGCCGCGATACCCAGCGCTTGATCCGCATCCTCGAAGAGCTGCGCGACCTGGGCAACACGATTGTGGTGGTGGAGCACGATGCCGACATCATGGCGGCATCTGATCATCTGCTGGATTTGGGTCCAGGCGCCGGCGAGCTCGGCGGCAAGGTCACCTACGAGGGTTCCTACGGGGAGCTGCTCAAGGGCGGCGACGAGAAATGCGCGAAGACTTCGCTCACCGGCCGTTATTTGCGAGGCGAGCTGAAGGTATCGCGGAGCCTCGCCCGAAGGAAGGTGAACCCGAAACGCGTGATCCGGTTTTACGGGGCGCGAGCGAATAACCTGAAGTATGTCGATGTCGAGATCCCGCTCGGCATGTTAGTGGCGGTGACTGGAGTTTCGGGCTCGGGCAAGTCATCGCTGGTGCATGAAGTGATTTACCGGGCGCTCGATCAGTTAGTCAACAAGGACCGGCGGGAGATTACGGATAGCGACGATGCCCCGGAATCGAGGCGCCAGAACGTAACCCGCGTCGATCGAGCCGATCTGCTGACCAGCGTTGTGATGGTGGATCAATCACCCATCGGCCGGACTCCGCGCTCGAATCCGGTGACCTACATCAAGGTCTTCGACCAGATCCGTGAGTTGTTCGCCTCGACACGCGAAGCCATGCGACGCGGATACACACCGGGGCACTTTTCGTTTAACATCCCGGGCGGGCGATGTGAAACCTGCCAGGGCGACGGGACCGTGACCGTCGAGATGCAATTTCTAGCCGACGTCGAACTGGTGTGCGAGGACTGCAAGGGGACGCGATTCAAACCGAGCGTGCTCGAGGTGCGCTACAAGAACCTCAACATTCATGAGGTATTGCAATTGACTGTGCGCGAGGCGATTTCCTTCTTTGCCGACACGCCCAGGCTGGCCCAGCGGCTTCAAGTGTTGAAGGACGTGGGGCTCGGCTACCTGCGCCTGGGGCAATCGGCAACTACGCTATCGGGCGGAGAAGCGCAGCGCGTCAAACTAGCGGCGCACCTTGGGCAGGCGACTTGCGAAGGCACCCTGTTTCTGTTTGACGAACCCACCACCGGCTTGCATTTCGACGACATAGCGAAGCTGCTCGGTGCGTTTGAGCGGCTGATTCACAACGGCGGCAGCATTCTGCTGATTGAGCACAACCTCGAGTTGATTCAGGCAGCGGACTGGCTGATCGACTTAGGGCCGGAAGGCGGAGATGCCGGCGGCCGCATCGTGGCGCAAGGCACGCCTGAGATGTTGGCTCAGGTTGCCGAATCGTATACGGGAAGATTTCTCAAGCAGGCCGCAATCGCTCGCGAAGCCGCTGGACGATGAAGGGCGGAGGCGAGCAAACACCGGCCAGACCTCCCGTCGCGTGGTTACTTGAGACTCAGCTCAATCAATGCCGCCATTCCCGAGTTCTCACCGGTCTTGAAGCTCTTCAAAGATGCCGCCAGCATCTGGTCGCGTGACACTCGGCTCCAATCGATCACCAACCCGGCCTGTGCCGCCAGTTCACGAATAAACTCGCGCTGTGCGCGACCGTTGCCATCCCGGAACGGATGGATGGCATTAATCTCTCCGATGTAATAGCCGGCACGCGTTGAGAACGCCTTTGGCGCCAATCCGTTTAAATACTGGTCCTTAGGCAGCTTGGATAGCACGTCACGCAGCGCCGGTTCGACGAACGCCGCCGCTCCGAAGAGATGACGTCCCTTCGAGATATTGACGGCCCGGAATTCGCCCGCCCAATCATAGACATCCTGAAAGATGTGCCGGTGGATGGCCTTCAGGTGTGTTAGATCGAATTCGCCTAAAAGGGGAGCCGCGTCGAGCTCAACGAGCCGGGCTATTGTGGCGTTGGCTTCGAAAGCGGCAAGTTGCTGGGGATCACGAATGTCAAGAAGGTTCCGAAGGACGTCAGTCCCCGGATACGTGTATGGGTCCGAACTCTCGGGCATTCAGCGCTCGAATCTCCGCGGCCATCTCGCCGGTAGACAGGTCGCCAGCAATGTATCGATTAAAAACGGCGATGGCTGCGTCGGTTGGTTCAAGTCCCTCGAGCCGTATAGAGGCGATAGCGCGCGCGACCCGAGCTCGTCGCTCGATTTGCTGATCCGTAATCGACTTGAGGATCGCGGCCATGGATAGTCCCTTAGTCGTCATTTTACCGCGCCGCAAACCAGCGGGGGCCCGCGCGTTGCCGGAATTGGTACAGGGACGCGAGGAAGTGCCGCCGGACCGTAGCCTTGTTTGCGATTCTCGGCTGGGCCGCGATTCACTCGGGCAAAGAAGTAACGTGGAAGGGTGAGTTCGGAGACGTCTAAGCAAAGCGACGCTTACCGCGTGCTTCCATCTGTGGACCGGGTGCTTGTGGAACTTGACGAGTTCACCCGTGCGCACCAGTTGCCTCGCACCCTGGTGGCGCAGGAAGTCCGCGCAGTGCTCGATGAACGCCGGGGCGGCATTGCGGCGGGTTTGGCGCCGGGCGCGGCGAGTGTCTCACAAGAAGTGGAGCTTCGGCTCTTGCAGGTGCTTGCGCCGTCGCTGCGGCAAGTGATCAACGCCACCGGCGTCATCCTGCACACGAACCTGGGGCGCGCTCCGATCGCGCATTTCGCGCCAATCTCGGGCTACTCGAATCTCGAATACGATCTGGCCTCGGGCAAGCGTGGAAAGCGCGACCAGCACTGGCAGCCTCTGCTCGGGCGGTTGCTAGGCTGCCATTCACTTGTGGTAAATAACAACGCCGCGGCCGTTTACCTCGTGCTGGCTGCGCTCGCGGGCGACGGCGAAGTGATCGTCTCGCGCGGAGAGTTAATTGAGATCGGCGACGGATTTCGCATACCCGAAATCATGACGCGATCCGGCGCTGCCATGCGCGAGGTGGGAACCACCAACCGCACTCGCGTGGAGGATTACCGCGCTGCAATAAACGAGCGCACGCGCCTGATTCTTCGCGTTCATCCCTCTAACTTTCACCTCACGGGATTCACGGCGAGGCCAACGCTTGCGGAGCTGGCGGCGCTGGCGCGCGAGTCCGGGATTCCGCTTTACGAAGACCTGGGCAGCGGATGCATCGTCGACCTGCGCCGTTTCGGTATTCAGGAGCCGCTGGTGAGCGAAAGCCTCGCGGCCGGCGTCAGTCTCGTCAGCTTCAGTTGCGACAAGCTGCTCGGCGGTCCGCAAAGCGGCATCATAGCCGGCGAGCAGGGGTTGGTCGAACGAGTGCGGCGCCACCCGATGTACCGTGCATTTCGCGTCGACAAGCTGATTCTCGAAGCGCTCGAAATCACTCTGCGGCACTTGTTAACGGAACGCTGGCAGGAGCTGCCCATCTTGAGAGCGCTTGCCATGACGGCGGAGGAAGTGCGCGTTCGGGCGGAGCGACTGGCGCTGCGGCTCCACAAGTTGAATACTCGTGTAGTGCCCGGCGAATCCAGGGCTGGCGGAGGGTCAACGCCCGATCAGGCGCTTCCCACATGGCTATTGCAGATTGAAGTTCCGGCGGTGAATGAATTCGAGCGGAGGTTGCGCGCCGCGCCCTTGCCGGTGATCGCGCGGATTGAAGACGACAGGTTGACCATCGATTTGCGAACTGTCGCGCCCGAAGAAGAAGACGCGCTGATTGCGGCCGTGGAGGCCGCGAGCGCCAAGTAAAAGCGTCCGCAGGAGTGCGGACGCGGCAAACACGAGTGTTTGCGCCACATCTGGTGGGCGGTTTTGTCAAACTGAAGTTTATGGCCTTTCCAGTGCATCGCATGCGGCGACTCCGAGTCTCCGAATCCATGCGGCGGTTGGTGAGAGAGACGCGGCTCGATCCCGCGCAGTTCGTGCTGCCGCTATTCGTTGTTGCGGGCGAGGGAGTGCGCAAAGAGATCGGCTCCATGCCAGGGCACGCGCAGCTCTCCATCGACCTCGTGGTCGCTGAATGCGAAGAATGCGTGAAGCTTGGCCTCGGCGGCGTGATCCTGTTTGGCATTCCAGAGCACAAAGACGAGCTGGCAACCGGCGCTTACGACCCAGACGGCATTATTCAACGGGCGGTGAAGGCCATCAAGCTGGCACATCCCCAGCTTCTGGTGATCACCGACGTTTGCAATTGCGAATACACCAGCCACGGCCACTGCGGCTTTGTGAAAGATGGCGATGTCGACAATGACGAAACCCTGACTTGGCTGACCAAGGCCGCCGTGTCGCACGCGCGCATGGGCGCCGATATTGTGGCTCCTAGCGACATGATGGACGGCCGGGTCGCGGCCGTCCGCCAAGGCTTGGACGCCGCCGGCTTTCTCAACACCGCCATTCTTTCGTATGCGGCGAAATATGCCTCGGCGTTCTATGGGCCGTTTCGCGAGGCGGCCGAATCGGCGCCACAGTTCGGCGACCGCCGCACCTATCAAATGGATTCCCCAAACGCCCGCGAAGCGATGCGCGAAATCGAGCTCGATATCGCAGAGGGAGCCGACATGATTATGGTGAAACCGGCGCTGGCCTACCTCGATATCATCCACGAGGCGCGCTCTCGCTTCGACACGCCCATTGGGGCGTATCAGGTGAGCGGGGAGTTCAGCATGATCATGGCCGCGGCGCGAAATGGCTGGATTGACGGCGAACGCACGATGATGGAAACGCTGATCGCCATCCGGCGCGCGGGCGCGGACTTCATCCTGACCTACTTCGCCAAAGAAGCCAGCCGTCTGTTGGGCTGACGAGTCGCGTGGCACTGGGGTCCGTGAAAAAATCGCTGGGACAGACAGCCGCGCCTGGCGAAAATCATTTGCAATCAGAAGCTCTTTCGACGGCGCTGGTGTCAGTCCCGGATTTTTTCACAGACCCTGGTACCGCGGACCCATTTACCCCGCCAGCGCAGAGCGGAGTAAGTTGGTAAGGAATTCCTGATAGCCTAACCGGTAGGGTGTTGTTTTTTCCGGGCTAGGGGTGGCTTCGCCCCAGCACTAGAACGGGAATGCAATCGGTTACGCGACAAACCCAAATGGAGGGCAGCTTGCTTAATCGAGCCTGCTCGCGGTCTCTCGTCTCGAGCTTTCGCTAGGCCCTGTGCAGCTATCCTGATCGATAGCAGGTGGACGCGATCTAATGCCTGAGGCTCCGAACGAAGGGCGCATTCCGGGGTTGGTGGATCGGATTGGATCCGATTTGTTGGATCACCTTCTGGTTTGCAGGCAGTGTTTTCGGGTGTTCGCGGCTCAAAAAGTATCCATCGAACTAGAGGGATGCGAAGCCGGCAAACGATTGACGCAACTCGCGAAGGTAAAGAAGCCGGGGCAGCCAGAGCAAGTGAAAAAAGCGCACGCCTGAGAAGAAGAGCGGAGCGCAGAACCGCCTCACCCGGAATATCCCTGCGGCACATGACTCAGGTTTTTTCCGCACGCGAAGTTTGTTGTTCCGCGCAAACACTCCTTTTGGGGAGCTTCTTGTTCATGAAGACGGGAGGCGAGTCGAATAGGACAGGCGCTGCGCAGGGGGAAGAAGTCCATCCCCTCGAGGGGCTGCGCGCAGTGCAGATTGGCACCTTTCAAACTCTTCCGAATGTGCCGTGGTTCCCAAACGATTCGTGGCATTTGATCCCGGTGCAGGCGCCGGATGTGCTGGCCGGGACCTGCGACAGTCTCCGGCGGCTGTGCCAGTACATTACGGCCTGGCGCCTGGATTTCACTTTCATTCAGCGGGCCATTTTTGTCGTCACCCAGTTAGGCGAGCGGCCGCTCAGCGATCAGGCGCGAGACGAATTGTGGCGTGTTTTTGGCGTGCCGGTGTTCGAATTGTTTGTTGCCGGAGACGGTGTCATTCTGGCGCACGAATGCGAGGCGCACCAGGGATGGCACGTCAACACACGCGCGGCTCAGTTCGTGAAGCTGCGTGGAGAACCGCATCTGGTTTTGCGCCGGCTGCTGCCGGATGGCGCCGCGACGGCGATCGGAGTTGGATTCGCGGGCGCGGTGACACGAGAGGTGTGTGCGTGCGGGATCCAGACGGAGCGGGTAGTGAACCTGCCGGCGAGCGAACTGGATCCGGATGCGAGTTTTGAGCTGGCGCCGATCCGCAGGCCGAGCGGCAGCAATGCGAACGCGCGCGGCGACCAGGCAAAGCGCGCGATGGTAGGCTAAAAGCGTCGCCTAGCCTCCCTCGCGCGGATGTGGCGGAATTGGCAGACGCACTGGATTTAGGTTCCAGCGC
>Ga0181537_10000658_pt1 | contig 31958 bp, 27 predicted proteins | sample PEATcosm2014_Bin_39_FD_119765 | JGI IMG/M metagenome (GOLD analysis project Ga0181537, IMG submission 119765) | Peatland microbial communities from MTU Mesocosm Facility, Houghton, MI, USA - PEATcosm2014_Bin23_10_metaG | ecosystem: Environmental > Terrestrial > Soil > Wetlands > Peat | place... | reverse complement strand
TGCGAAAAATACGGCGTGGACGTGAACTGGCATTGCAAACCGCTCGGCAAGGACGTGGACTGGAACGGCTCTGGCATGCACACGAACTTCTCCACCGAACACATGCGCGAAGTCGGCGGCAAGGAATACTTCGACGCGCTCATGGCCGCGTTCGACAAATACAAGAACGAGCACATCGCCGTTTATGGCCCGGACAATCATCTGCGCCTCACCGGCCTGCACGAGACGCAGTCCATTGACAAATTCAACTACGGCGTTGGCAACCGCGGCGCTTCCGTCCGCCTGCCGCAGAGCTTCATTCCCGACGGCTATCGCGGCTATCTGGAAGACCGCCGTCCGAACTCGCAAGGCGACCCCTACAAGATCGCCGGCCGCATCCTCCAGACTATTGCGACCGTGCCCAAGAAGGGTTCGAAGAAGAAATAATTAATCAGCCAACCAGCGGAGGAACTGGGGAGACGGCGCGGACGAAACTTCGCGCCGTTTTTATTTTTGGGAACTGTGCAACCGTTACCGCGCGAATGGATCCACCGGCACCGGCTTGCCGCAATAAATGCACTTGTTCCGCTTGCCGGAATTCATCCGTCCGCAGGCGGGGCAGGTGACCGGCTGATGCTTGGGCGACTGGTTGTCGCGCATCTCAATCTCCGAGATCACCTTCACCAGATCCTCGTCCGTGTAATTGTGCTGCGTCTTGACGAACAGCCACAGCGCCTCCGTGATCATCAGCAGCCGGTCAATATCGTGCTGCATCAATTCGACGCCGGTTTGCGCCTCTTTGGCATCGGCCCGCGCCTGGCCGGCCTCCAATGAAGCGCTCAAGTTCGACAAACCGACGCCGCCTAGACTGGGATAAAACATAATTTTATGAAGGGTTGGCCAACTTTAGGAAAACCTCCGCCATTGGCAAGTCAAATGGCCCCCAATAAAGGACATTTTGCCCGGAATGGTCCAATTTTCTCCGTAACCACCGCAAAATCAGGGATTAACATTTCGTCCCCTCGTCTAAAGGGGAGGTTTTCACATTTGACCTGCTTCAGCACCTCAAAGCAGGCATTCACCCCATGGTAGAAGTTCCCGGCCAGCCTCCATGCTTTGGTTGCCAATGGGGGTCGGAAACCCGCAAAAACGAGTTTTTCGGTCAAAACCGCGGCGGAAGTATCTAAAACCGCCGCGATTGTATCAACAACCATCACGATTGTATTTAAGTCCGTGACGGTTGTATCCACGACCGCGACGTTTGTATCTACAACCGTGACGTTTGTAGCAGAATTAACTATTAAGGATTGGTTGACAATTAAGACTTCCGTTGCAGAGGCAGCCGCTGATGCCAAAAGCATCGCAGCTATCAAAGAGCAAGTTGAGAATCAGAGGGCAACTATTGATATTGTCGCCACAGAGGCACAAAAAGCCGAAAACCTTTCTGAAGAAGCCTCGAACAAAGTCGCGCTGGCTGAACAAAAACTAGCTTCATTAAATCTTGTGCTTGCGGAGACAAGTGTTGCGTTAACCAATCTTAACAACGCAACAGAATTTATATTGCTTGTAACAAAAGCAGAGGCTGGGGACCGTGCTGCTTATTTCAAACTGAACAGTCAACAGTCTGGGCTGAAAATCGAGAAGGCAATTGTGCTTCAAATCCTTGAGGCTATATCTGCTAAAGTTGAGGCTGAAACCCTATCAAAAGAGGTAACAACTCAGCCATTATGGGATATATACGGAATAGATCCAAAGGAAGCGACATTGGCTGAGTTCCAGAAATACTATTCCAATTCAGCCAATCCAAACGGACGATTTTCTGCTGTTAGGCAAGTATTCAATGACAACCGCTTTTCAGAGAGAGACCGTTTCGATTTTGTTGCGACTGTATTGCAGAATGATAGCGATTTGGGCATTCTACAGGAAGCTTGTAACCTTGTGGATTCGAAGCGAAAAAGCAATGCAGGGTTCAACCATTGGGATACTTATTTACTTTGGTATTACGAAAACCGTGCAGATTTCAAGACAAACTCTGGCGCTTTGACTCAATAGGCTTTTAGCCAGTGTTTAGATTTTCCTGAAACTGATCTTCAGCTTGGAATCAAATTAAGCGTTCACCATTTCCGGCTCGACCCACTTGTTGTGTTCCTTGATGAGGTCAACCAGTCGTTCCACGGCCTCGGCTTCCGGAATGTTGAACTTGATGGCCTGCTTGCCGACGTAGAGGTTGATCTTGCCGGGCGCACCGCCCACGTAGCCAAAGTCCGCGTCCGCCATTTCGCCGGGGCCGTTCACGATGCAGCCCATGATGGCAATCTTCACGCCCTTGAGATGCTCCGTCCGCGTCTTGATGCGCGCGGTCACGGTCTGGAGATTGAACAGCGTCCGCCCGCAGGAGGGGCACGCCACGTAATCGGTCTTGAAGCTGCGACAACCCGCGGCTTGAAGAATATTGTAGGCGAGTCGCAGCGATTGGCCGCCGCCCGCCTCGCCGCGAACGAGAATCGCGTCGCCAATGCCATCCGCCAACAGCGCGCCAATGACGACGGACGCGCGCAACAGGGCAATCTTCGGTTCCAAGGGAACGGGTTCAAAATTGATGCAATCCTTGAGGAGAATGGGATTGTTCCGGCCCAGCCGCTTGAGCTTTGAGGCGAGAAGACGAAACGCGGTGATGGCCGGGAGCTTTAAGCCGTCCTTCACCGTGACCAACTGGGTCTCGCAATTGATTTCGAAGTCCTGCGTCGGGTCAATTTCCGCTATGTTCAGGTCTTCGTAAATCGCCTCCGGCTTCACGTCGTCCTTGGGCCGAATCTTGTGCGCGACCTTGTCCCAGGTGGCCTTGGTGACGACAACGCGGATGAGTTGTTCGCCACCGCATTTGATGTTTTCGTTCAACTCGATTTCAGGCGTCTCGCGCTTCTCGAAGTGAAACGGGTCGAACGGGAATTCGGAATCTTGAATCGGGAGTTTCGAATTGGAGAGCAGGGGAATCTGGGCCAGCAAATCGCGGCAGACTTCTATCTCTCGCGGAGAATCTTCCGTGAGCGAGACGCGGATGGTGTCGCCGAGGCCGTCGCAGAGCAGGGAACCGATGCCGATGGCGGATTTGATGCGGCCATCCTCGCCCTCGCCGGCCTCGGTAACGCCGAGATGGATGGGATAATTCCAGTCCGGCCCCTCCTGTTCCAGGCGCGCGACGAGCAGGCGGTAGCACTCAATCATCACCTTGGGATTGGACGACTTCATGGAAAACTTAAAGTTGTGGAAATCGTGCTGGCGGCAGATGCGGGCGAATTCCAGCGCGCTTTCGACCATGCCGAGCGGCGTGTCGCCGTAGCGGTTCATGATGCGGTCGGAGAGCGAGCCGTGATTTGTGCCAATGCGGAGGCAGCGCTTGAGTTTCTTCGCCTCGATGACGAGCGGGGCGAACTTTTCCTCAATGCGCTTCAACTCGGCGGCGTATTGCTCGTCGGTGTATTCCTTGGTGGCGAATTTCTTGGAGTCGGCGTAATTACCGGGATTGACGCGGACGACCTCGACCCATTTGACGGCTTCCATCGCGGCTTCCGGCTTGAAATGGATGTCGGCGACAATCGGCACGAGGCAGCCTTGCTTGCGCAGTTCGGCGACGATGACTTGCAAATTCGCCGCATCCTTCACGGTCGGCGCGGTGATGCGGACAAGCTGGCAGCCGACTTCGACGAGTTCGAGCGTCTGCTTCACGGATTCGGCAGTGTCCATCGTGTCGCACGTGAGCATGGACTGCATGACGACCGGGTGATTGCCGCCGATGATGACGCCGCCGTGCTTTGGATCGCCGATGACGATTTCGCGCGTCTTGCGACGTTTGTAAAAGAATGGAGATTCGCAGTAACGCATGGGTTATTTGGCCGGTGCGGGTGCGGAATCGGCGGGCGACGAGGATTGTTCGATTTGAACGTCAGTCTTGAACATGGCGCGATAGAGCGAAAACCGTTTGAGGTCGCCGAAAACCGTGATGTAGAGCATGAATGAAAGCAGCAGAACGGCAAAGCCGGTGGTGGTGTATTCGACAAATTTGAGGCTCAACGGGCGGCGGCGGATTTTTTCGATGATGGACATGACGATGTGGCCGCCATCGAGAACGGGGATCGGCAGAAGGTTGATGAAGGCGAGGTTGATGTTCAGCAGCACGAGGAAGCTCAACGCGAGGCGGTAGTCGCTGTTCACCTGTGACGCGAGCATTGCCAGGATACCCACCGGGCCGGACAAATCCTTCGCGCCGACGCCGGTCTGTTTCGAGTGCGCCAACGCGCTGAAGGTGTCGAGCATTTTCACACAAACGTCCTTGACCTGCGCCCACGGTGTTGGATGCTGAATCTGGTAAACGCCCGCGCTGAACAAGATGCCGATGCGGGCGCGTTTGGTGCCCGGGTCGTATTGAGGCGTCACGGTTACGCTTTTCCTTTCATTCTTGCGGTCGAAAATAATTTGACACGGCTTGCCTTGCGATTTTGAAATCAACTCAATCATCTGGTCCTGACCGGGCACGGGAATTCCATTTACAGACAGAATCTTGTCGCCTGACTGCAAGCCAGCCGCTGCCGCCGGCATGCCGCTCTCCACCCCGCCAACCACGGGATGTTCGCGCGGATCGAGGTTCAAAACTTTCAGGCCAATGACGTCGCTGATCGTGGCAGTCAGATTGTAGGTGCTCGAAGCGCCGCCATGCTCAATGACCACCGGAATCACATTTGTGCGGGCGAGCATTGTGAACTCCATGACATCTTCCCACGACCTGATGGGCTTGTTATCCACCATGACCACCCGGTCACCTTCATGGATTCCCATTTTGCCTTCCGCGGAAGCCGGATCAACTTTGCCGATGATTGGCTGACTGTCCGGCACGGGCAGGCCGACAAGATAAATCAGCGTGGCGATGGCGAATGCAAACGCGACGTTCATGAACGGCCCGGCAAAGGCGACGAGAATCTTGTGCAGCGGCGGCGCGGGAGGGATTTGCTGGTCCGCATGACCTTCGAGCGTTTCGGAAGTGATCATTTGCGGCAGCTTCACGAAACCGCCCGCCGGAATCCAACGCAGCGAGTATTCGATGCCATCGCACTTCCAACCATAAATCTTCGGACCAAAGCCGATGGCAAATTCCTCGACTTTCATGCCGAGCTTGCGCGCCGTCCAAAAATGGCCGAGTTCGTGGAAGAAAATGGACGCGCCGAAGGCCAGCACGACGGCGGCAACAATGTAAATGATGTTCAAAATATCCATGTAAAACCAGTCCACCAGAGTATAGCAGCGAAAAGCCTTTCCGCTATTCAAATTGCCGTAGCGCGCCGCGCCCAATTGTCGGCCTCCAAAATCTGCTCCAGCGATGGATGTGAAACGACCTTGTGCGCATTCATCGTGCGCTGAACGGTTTCAAAGATTTGCGGAAAATTGATTTTACGGTTCACGAATGCTTCGACCGCGACCTCGTTTGCGGCGTTCAAAACGGCGGGCAGGGTGCCGCCGATGGTGCCGGCCTTGCGCGCGAGTTCGATTGACGCGAACCGCTCCAAGTCCGGTTCCTCAAAGGTGAGGCTGCCGAGCTTGGCAAAATCGGTCTGGACGCGTTCGCTTGGCGCGCGGTCGGGATACGTGAGCGCGTATTGGATTGGCAGGCACATGTCCGGCGTGGACAACTGCGCGAGCATCGCGCCGTCCACGAACTCTACCAGAGAATGGACGATGCTTTGCGGATGCACCAGCACGCCGACGCGCGCCATCTCGATGTCGAACAGCCAGCGCGCCTCGATCATTTCCAGTCCCTTGTTGAACAGCGTCGCGGAATCAATCGTGATTTTTCGGCCCATCACCCACGAAGGATGTTTGAGAGCGCGTTCGACGGTGATTTCGGAAAACATTTCCTTCGGCCAGTTCTTTTTGTCGCGAAATGGACCGCCGGAAGCCGTGAGCCAGAGTTTGCGGACGGAAGCGGGCGGCTTGCCGTCAAGGCACTGGAAAATGGCGGAATGCTCGCTGTCCACGGCGAGAACACGGACGCCATATTTGCGCGCCTCGCTCATCACGATTTCGCCGGCCATGACGAGAATCTCCTTCGATGCGATGGCGATGTCCTTGCCCGCGCGAATCGCGGCGAGGGCCGGTTGCAAGCCGGCGGTGCCGACAATCGCGATCAAAACAATGTCCGCGCCGGGCAGCGTGGCGAGTTTCACCAAGCCGTCTGCTCCGGAGAAAATGTTGGTCGAAAATCCGAGGCTGCTTTGAATTTCCTTCACCTTCGCCGGGTCGGTGATTGAAATGGCATCCGGCCGGTGCTTGAGGGTTTGTGCGAGCAGCAAGTCGGCGTTGTTGCCGGCGGCGAGGCCGATCAGGCGGATGCGGTCCGGCAAATCCTCGGCCACCTTGACGGTGCTGGTGCCGATGGAGCCGGTGCTGCCTAGTAAAACTACATTTTTCATTTTCAAGCCACAGATTTTCACAGATGAAACACAGATTCGTTTCAAAAGACCATTCGTTTGTATTCGACCCGCTCACGGCCAAAGTTGATGAGATAGCCTAAACGTATTCCCATCCCGCGCAATTCATTCAAAAGTTGCGCTTCATGGGTGGATTGATATGTGGTGTCGGTCTTTAATTCCACGATGATCTTGTCAGCAACCAGCAAATCAGCGGCATAATCGCCAACGATGATGCCTTTGAATTGAACCTGGATTTTCGGCTCAAGCTCCACCTTTACCCCGCGAGAATGCAACTCAACCTGCATGGCGCGCTGATAGACTTTTTCAAGAAACCCAAAGCCGAGAATATTGTGAACTTCAAAAGCCGCACCGATGAGATGTTGAGTGACAGGTTGAAGTGAAAAGTTCTTCTCTCCCGCCTTTATCTGTGTTTCATCTGTCTTCATCTGTGGCCAAATCAAGGATGCGTCAAAATGTGCCGCAAATAGAGATACATGATAGGCGCATTGAACAGCAAACTATCCAACAAGTCGAGGATGCCACCGATGCCAGGAAACAAGGTGCCAGAATCCTTCACACCCGCCTCGCGCTTGAACAGCGATTCGATCAAGTCGCCGATGACCGCCGTCACGCTCAAGACGATTCCCAGAATCGTCGCGTGCAGAAAATTCATGCCTGCCATTTTGTCGCCAAAGAAATGAACGAAGACGAGGCTTGCGGCGGTGGAGACCACAATAGCCCCGGCGAAGCCTTCCCACGTTTTGCCGGGGCTGATGCGTGGAATCATCTTGTGCCGTCCAATGAGCGAACCGACGGAATAAGCGCCCATGTCGCTGAACTTGGTGACGAGGATGAAGTAGAGGAGAAAATATTTTCCTGTCTCCGGCTCAGTGCTGGCGGGAAACGTGAAAAAATTTATTTTCTGGATGAAATTCAAGAGCCACGGCACATACATCAAACCGAGCAGAGTTGTGGCGATGGCCGTGATTCCAGATGGGTTGGATTTTGAAACCAGTTGCCGGACTGAAAGGCCGAGAACGAACAGGATGATGAAGCCGGTTTCAAAGTCGTTCACGCGCGCCGGCGAACCTTGAGTGCCGATCTTGCCGATGAGTTCCAGGAACGTCCCGACCATCAGTAGCGCGCCGCCGAGCAGGCCGCACCATTTGAAACAGGCGAGGCCGCGTTTTTCGGCGAGGCCGTAAAATTCCGCAAGACCAGCCAGCGCGAGGAAGACGACGATGAGGAGAAACACGCCGTCGGAAACCAGTGAACTGCTTGAGAACAACGCCGCGAGGATCACCGTCCAGAGAATCACCGAGGTGATCAACCGGCGGAGAAAAACCTGCGCCTTGGAAGGCGGCGTGGCTGGAGCGGCCGTTTCGGACATTCGCTGGAAAATAGCAGGCGCAAAAGCAATTGCCAATTGTCAATTGTCCGCACAATTCACTTAACGATTGCGCGGCGTGGAATTTTCTGGCAAATGTTTTGCGTCCGGATGGCAAGGCTGGGGTCGTAGCTCAGTTGGTAGAGCGCCTCGTTCGCAATGAGGAGGTCAGGGGTTCGACTCCCCTCGGCTCCACCAGCCTTGTAATCAAGCACTTAAGTTAAAAACAAAGCCAGTGGCAACATTCAGTGGCAACACACTTACCCGTGTTTGTGGGTGTTTGACATTGATAATTTGCCGCTGCCGAAAATTTATTTTTGGGGAGTTGCCCGAAATCGTTCATGTCATCCGATTGCATCGTGATCGGAAGTCCGGGCTTTCCGGCATGGCGCTGCGCGTGGCGTTGCGTGCCGGTGGCGTTTGAAGTGCCGGACGTGGAATCAGGCGGGCGGCGTGCGCGGCGCGTTGTGAAGAGTTTTACGAGGTTCCCAAAGCCATTTCATCGAACCAAGTGCTGCCTTGACGCTTGGCCCGTCACCACTAGCAGCTTGTCCGCCTTCCCAGCTTGCGTCAGCACGGAAACGATTATTCGGATTCGCGTTCGCGCCAAAATCCATTATCCTGACAGTTATCTCTTTTTGTGAACCGTCTTCCGTTCCACGGTAGCCTACGAACGTGGTTACTTGGTAAGCAGAGTCAACCTTGTGAAAATCTTTTAACAATTTGATGGTTTCAGTGATTTTATTTTCGCTCATGTTCAGTTCTCCCGGTGTTGGTTGCTTTCAACTGTTACTGCCGTTCAACTTGGCGCTTCGCTGTCTCCGTTAGGACATGAAGCATTTTTTCGACAATCTTTCTCCGTTCAAACTCGCCCGGCTCGCGTTGAATAACTCCGTTGTCCATGTTTCGATTCGTCCAATCGAGGATATATTTCAAATCTCCGGCCAGTTCGCCGGTCAGGTCACTATTTTTGAGAACACCAAGCGCGGAGATCGTCGCGTTCTCAAGCCGCTGCTTAAACGAGCCTTCGCCGCACAAACATCCGATTGCGACAGACATTTTTTCCGAGACGTAATCCGATTCATCAACATTTGGCATAGCACGCATCCTCAATCCGATTTCGCCGCGCTGCAAGCCGGAAATTACTTTGTCAGCCGTCATTTTGGTTTGGGCGTGAATTCCATCCGGCGCACGTCGTCCAGCGTCAGGCCGAAATGTTGAATCATGTCCGCGCCCGGATTCAATCCCTCCATCGCCATTGCGGACAAGACGTGTTCGCAACCAACGTGGCCGGATTGGTCGCGGTCGGCTTCAAGCGCGGCCATTTTCAAGATGCGTTGCAGTTGCGGGGTGAAGTTAGTTTCCATTTTGTGCTTTCGGTTGATGTTCTCCGCACCAATCCAAGACAGGATTCATCTTCGGAAGAATCGCATTGTCCGCATATACGCCGCCGCTTCGTATCGGAACGGGCGGATAACGGCGGCAGAAATCATTTGGCGTGAGGAATCGGCAGTCTTTGCACCGTGGCGGACTTTTAATTTCAGTTTTCATTTTGCTGCTGGATTAGTTTGCTGTTTCGTTGCCGGAAAATGCGCGGCGTCAGCGAGAGCGGAATCAGAGACGGGTCTGTAATCAGCTGCCCGGCCATGTCCAGTTGTGCCGCGTGATCGTCAGCGCGTATCGCGCCGGACTTGACCATTTGTTCAACGGCGGATTGAACCAAAGCCCGTTGGTGTTTGGCCTCGGCTTTTTCGTGCGCGGCGATTTTGTCATCCATGATAGCCAGCCGGATTTCGGCGTTCATTGCGGCTCGCTCCGCCCGGCGGGTTTGCACTTCGGCCTCGGCAAGTTGTTTGGCGTTGGTCATGCTTCCATCCAATTTTGATATGCCTTTGCCGCCGCAATCATTTCCGCTTCGTTTTTGAAGCTGCTGGCGTAGTGTTCCCGTATCCACGAGGCGCGCTCGAATTCAGCGGCAAATGATGTTCCCATTACGCGCTTCGCTTCTTCGATGTCTGTTGTGCGGTTCGAGGTAAGGTTCAAGGCAATACGGCTGACAATGAACCGCTCAAAACGCGCTACGTCACCGCCTGCAACCAACTGGATAAAATCATCATGCGCCATTTCGTTTCGACGGCGGAAGTAATCGCGTAGTGCGGCAACGGTTCGGGCGGCGCGGTCTGCATCGCTGAAGTTGGCCGCGATTACTTCCGCCATGCGTTTGATTTTTTCCACTTTCGGAAGCAGCCGTTTGTAAGCTCCCTTGAACGCGCGCCATTCATTCTTGCCGGCGCAAATCCAAATCTGATCCTGTCGGCTGAAATGTTCCTCGAAGTTCGCCAAGGCCGCGCTGTAAAAATCCCATAGCGTTTCGGGCGTCAACGGAAATGGGTTGCGGTTGCATTTGTGCGCGACGCCGCAAAGATGCTCCGCCAGGTATCCGCTCCAGCCGATGACGCTCCGTTCAAACGGCGTCTTTTTGGCCAGCGTGTCCACGATGCAAACGGCGACGACGGTTTTCCCGCCATCGGTGTATCGCTCCGCTTCCTCGAAAATCTTCGGGCTGGACGGAATTCGGAATGATGCACACGCTTCGTGATGCCCCAGTTCATGCACGGCAAGGCGGAAATCTTCCGCGATTTGCTCCGGTGTTTTGGTTTCGCTCATAGTCTCAAAATTTGTGACGGGAAAAAGAGCCGGTCATGCGGGACTGGTAGCCACGGCCATAAAATTCTTTCGGGCTGGGCTGGAATGTAATTGTTTCACGCGAAGCGACTGACGCCGAATTCAACATGGAGTGTGCGCCGGATAGCGCGTCAACTTCGTCATCATGTCTGCCATCAGGGAAATTTTCCAGCACTTTGAAAAATCCATCATTCCACGGAGCGCGTAGAATTCGCACGTTGCCAGCTTCGACTTGTGCCGATATTGGCCGCGCCCGCGTCTCTTTGTCGCCGGATGCAACCGTATATCGCACGTTGTAGCCGTCCAGTGCCCGCGCCGTCGCCTGTGCCTCTGCCACGCCCGCGCTGCCGGGGTCTTGATGATAGGCAATGAGCGTGTCAACGCCGTCCAATATGGCACAACGGAGCATTTCCTTTTCAACGGCGTGCGGAGTGGCAAACAGCTTCGCACAGTCGAGGATGTAATAAACGCCCGCCGCGTCTTTGCCGAGTAGCAGGCCGACAGTCGCATCCGGGTCTGTGCCGCTGCGTTGCTCGCTCGCCGCTCGGTCCCAAAATCTCACACGCGCCACAATGTCAGCGGGCGCGTTGTCCAACGGAGCGCCGAACCATTTGCGGATAGCAGGCGGCATGAACCACGTCATCCCATTCAGACGGCAGCCTTTTACCGAAATGCCGTTTCACATCCTCAAACACAGGCTCGCATTCCGATTTGTAACGCAATGGTTTTCTAACTTGCATGGTCTTTTCTCACTTTGGATTTTTTAGAGAGGCGACTTTGAAAATCAAGTTCGTAACCTTTGCGTATGGCCGCCTCTACTTGTGCGCCAGTCATGGTTTGGTGTTTCAGCAACGATTGTGCGAGATGTCGAATGACTCGCCAGTGCATCTGATTCTCAATGAGATTTCTTGCCTTCGCTTCGAGATAACGCCAGACGTGCGGAATTTCTTTTGTTGAATGAAGTCGAGTCAATAAATCGAAAGCGGACTGACGGTCACGGCTCGCATGAATAGCCCGCACACCGCCGGGACAAAAGCGCCGTTGCGCCGCTTGTCCCGCGAACAGAGAAACAATATGCTCATGCAAGCGGCCAATGCGTGCGCCGGAAGGATTGCTGTATTCGAGTGAACGAAAATGCAGGCCGGTTTTTGTCCTAACGGAACCAGCCGCGTCGTGTTTGGGCACAATAGTCGCTCGTTTAACCTTGAAGCCGAATTTCCAGTCCGCAAAGGCGTGCCCGGCTTCGTGATAAGCCGTCGCCATGCTTTCGTGTTTTGAATTCTTCGTGTGTTTTTTCATCGTGTCACGTCCGGCAGTTTGGCAGCGGCACGTTTCAAGGCTTCGCTTGAAATATGCGTGTATTGACGGGAAACGGTCGCGCTGTCATGGCCGACAAATTCCATTGCCACGGCGTCACTCACGCCCGCGTTTTTAAGCAGGCTTGTCGCCGTATGCCGGAGCGAGTGAAAGCTGACTTCGTTTTGCTCGCGCTTGGCGGCGCGTCCTTTGCCCGTCGCCTTGTGCGTTTTCTTTTGCGCGAGTCCAGCGGCAACAAGGATGTTCGTGAATTCGTTGGACAAATTCCCGGCGTGTTGGTGTCGTTCCGCCGTGGCATGAATCTTCGGGAATAGCGGCGCGTCGGGTTTGTCACCGGCTGGTAGAGCTTCAATGTAGCGGAGCAGGGGAGGAGCGAGCGGAAGGATTTGCCGCCTTCCGGTTTTGCCCGTCTCTAGGCGAAGCTCTTCGCGCCGTAAGTCCACGTTTTGCCACGTCAGCGCGGCGAGATCGCCAAGACGTTGGCCGGAGTAAATTCCAAAGAGAATCATGCCGCGCCATTCGTCAGTTGCGACTTCAAGAATGCGCCGCAATTCCGGCAGCGTGAACGGGCGGCGTTCAAAACGGTCTTTGCGCTTCAACAGCGTCACGCGCTCGGCTTCATTCACGTCAATCAAACCGTCACGCCGCGCCTGTGAGAACGCGGAGCGGAGAATTTTCAAGCTGACGTTCACCGTGCCGGTCGTCACGCGCTTGGCGAGCGTGTCACGAAACTTGGTGATGTCCGCTGCCGTCACGTTGGCAACGTCGCGCTTGGCTTTCGCGCCAAGATGCCCGATGAATTGTGCGGCCACGGTCGAATAACGAGAGTGCGTCTTTTCACCAGCTTCAAGTTCCTTGCGTTTCAACCATGCCTCCATAAAATCAGTGACGGTTGAACTGGGCAGGGTGTCCACGTTCGCCAGTGCATAAATGTCGGCAATGGCCTTGCGCGCCCGTGATTCGATGAACCGCCCTTGTGAGGCGGCGCGGGCGGCGTCCTCGAATTGGTTGGCGATGCGTTGCGCCTGTTTTTTGTCGGTTGCGCCCGTGCTGCGTTGTGTGCGCCTTCCGTCCGGCAGTTGGAAACACGCAAACCAGAACGGCGAGCGGTCTTTTTTTCTCAAGCTTGCCATAACATTTTGCCTTTCGTTAGCGGTTCGGGTAGTCGAACCGTTTTCAGTGGCAAATATAGTGGCAACGTTCACCCGTGTCAAGCGTGTTTGAATATGTCGAAAACATTGGCAAAATCACAAAAATATGAGGTGTAGTCGTTTCATGGGTTCGACTCCCCTCGGCTCCACCAGCCTTTGCTTACCATGAAATCGCCGCTGAAAAATAAATGGGTTCTCATCACCGGAGCGTCGTCCGGTTTCGGCGCGGCGGCGGCGAAGGCGTTCTGCGCGGAAGGCGCAAAACTTTTGCTGGGCGCCCGGCGCGTTGACCGCCTGAAGCAGGTCGCGGCGGAATCAAAAAAAGCCGGGGCGGGGGACGCGCATTTCCATTTTCTTGATGTTGCGAAAACGGCGAGCGTCGAAGAATTTATTTCATGGGCGAGGGAAAAAATCGGAAATCGGAAATCGGAAATCGGAAATTTGCACGTTCTCATCAACAACGCCGGCGGCGCCCACGGCTTGGGCACGGTGGCCGAGGGCAAGGATGCGGATTGGGAGGCGATGATCCAGTCGAACGTGCTGGGCGTGCTGCGGATGACGCGGGCGGCGTTGCCGCTCATGGCGCGCGGCGCTGGTTCGAGCATCATCAACATCGGCTCGGTTGCCGGTCACGGAGTTTACGAGGGCGGCGCGGTTTATTGCGCGGCGAAGGCGGGCGAGCTGCAAATCACCCGCGCGCTGCGGCTGGAATTGCTCGGCACGGGCATCCGCGTCGGCACGGTGGATCCGGGGCTGGCGGAAACGGAATTTTCACTCGTCCGTCTCAAGGGCGATGCGGCTGCCGCCAAAAAAGTTTATGAAGGCATGAACCCGCTGACTGCGGGCGACATCGCGGAAATTCTGGTCTGGGTCGCCACCCGCCCGGCGAACGTCAACATTGACGAATTGATTGTGAAGCCGGTGGATCAGGCGGCGATTGGCAGGGTTTATCGGCGGTTGAAAAATTAAGGTCAGATGCCCCGGTTCGCGCGCCACAGCAGCACCACACCGACGGCCTGAAAAATAAAATTCGGCAGCCAGAAAATCAGATGCGGCGCAAATTCCGGTCGTGCCGAAAGCGATTCGCCAAGGATTATGAAGCTGTAATAAACCAGCACCAGCACGAGCGCGATGGCGATGCCGACGTTTGTTTCACGCCTGTGCATGCGGATGCCCAGCGGGATGCCAACGAGCGCGAAGCCAAAACAGGCGAAGGAAAACGCGATTTGCCGGTTCATCTCGGCGCGGGTCTGCTCAATCAGCCCCACCATCTCGTGAAATTGGGCGTTCAATTCTTGGGGCAACGCATTTGTATCCGCCGGCAAATTGAGCCGTTCCAGATTGCGCGCCTTGGCTTGTAACTGCCAGAACGTCATGTCGCTGATTTTGGGTTCGCTTTGGACGAAGGTGGCGGTGTTGGTGGGGTAAAGGTTTGGAGAACGAAACTCGGGGGTGGAAAGGATCCCGCCGCGCTTAGACACGCCGCGCACTTCAAACAGATGCAAATAAATTTCCTTGTTCGTCAGATTCGATTCCATCTTCCCCTGCGGGGCATGAAGCCACATGGAAACATTGGTTTCATTTTCGAGAACAAAAACCCGCACGTCCTCAAGATTGCCGTCGTGGTTACCACCCACCAGGAAAATGTAACCGGGAAAGTCATAGATGGGCTGGCCAGTTGGTAATTGGATGTTCATAAGGTCGGTGCGCGCGGCAGCGATCAGATTTTTGTATTCCACGCGCGATCGCGGGCCGAGTTCCATGTTGAACCACGCGCTAACGCCGCAGCAAAACAGGCTTAACAGCAGCACCGGCGTGACCAGCGAGAGCAGGCTGATGCCACTGGCGCGCGCGGCGGTGAGTTCCTGGTCAGCGCTGAAACGGCCAAAGACGAGCAGCGTCGCCGTGAGCAGACCCATCGGCAGCGCATAGACGCAAACGAATGGGATTAAAAGGCCGATGGCTTCGAGCACCGTTCCAATGCGCGCCTGGCCCTTGACGAGCAACTGGAGGACTTCATTGATCACGGTGCCGAGCAGCAGCACAAATGTGAACACCGCCACGGTCAGGAGCAGCGCGGCGAGCACCTGAAACGTCAGATATTTGTGCAGCGTTTTCACTCAAAATGGCCCGGCTTGCGCTGGAGAAATTGGAATCCGAACACAAAGAAGCCACATTTGCAAGCCGCATCGTGAGTTTGCGGCGGGGGAAATAGAACCGGTTCGGGCTTGAAAATCAACCCCATTGGAATTCAATCTAGTGTGTGGCTGACACCATTCAACCGCTAGGCAATCCGCAATCCGTGCGAACGATCAAACGCGCCGGGGTCAACGCGCTGGCCGGCTCGTTTTTTGCGCTGCGGGCGGCGGATGTTCAACTTTATCGCATCTGCGATGATTTGAGCGGGATGCTCATATTTCCAATGCTGGTTTTTAGTCCGTGGGCGTTTGGCACGACCCAGCACTGGTCCATCTGGACCATGAACATCGCCGGCTACTCACTGGGGATTTTATTGCTCATAAAAGTTTTCATTCGCGGAACGAAAGGATACACGGCGCTGCGTTGGGACAATTTTTCGAGTCATTCCCTCACGAAAACACACCATCGGCATCCGGTGGCGCGCTTGTTGACCCGGAGCCTGGCTGGATTGACGCTGGCGGTTCTGGCTTTTTGCCTGATTAGCGCCTTGAATGCGCGTTCCACCTACAATCCCATCGCTCGGCTGTTTGAATATCACCGTTGCCTGGCCTGGCTGCCGCACAGCCTGGACAGCCATCGCACATGGTTCACCTTTTGGACTTACTTGGGCCTGGCTGGCTCGTTCTGGGCGATTCGCGACTGGCTGCTGGGCATGACTCCGGCCGAGGAACGCGCCGTTCGCGGTGGCGGTGAAAGTGATTTCGGTGGTCCATCGCGGCTGCTTCCGGGCCGGTTGCGGCAATTGCTCTGGCTGCTTTGTCTCAACGGCGCGCTGCTGGGTTTGGAATGCATCATCCAGCGAGCCAGCGGTTCCAGCAAATTATTGTTTCTGGTGCAACCGCTGGTAAATCCGGAAGGGGTGACTCAATTCGGGCCGTATGCCTACCGCGGGAATGCTGCCGATTATTTCAATTTGCTCTGGCCGGTCTGCCTCGGTTTTTGGTGGACGCTTCAACGCGCCGGCGGGCAGCGCTTCAAATCGCATCACGTGTTGTTATTTTGCGCCGTCATCATGGCGGCCTGTCCGATCATTTCCGCCAGCCGTGGCGGTGCGCTGGTGGCGGCGGGCATTCTCATTCTGTCGGTGATTCTCTTGGCGGTGACAACACTTTTTGCGGCTGATCGGCGGACGCGCCGGAGCACGGCGGTGATGCTGGGGATTTTCTTTGTCTTGGTGCTGACTTTGGGCTGGTATTTCGGCTGGGGTTCATTGGAACCGCGCATGGAACAAATCGGGGAAGGCTTCCAAAATCGCGAGGAAATCTTCGACTCGGCGAAGCCAATGGCAGCCGATTACCCGCTCTTCGGCACCGGGCCTGGAACTTTTGGAACCGTCTTCCAACTATACCTTATTTCCAGTTCGACCTATTGGCCGGAGCAGTTGCACAACGACTGGCTCGAGACCCGCATCACGTTTGGCTGGGTGGGATTAGTGCTGTTGCTCGCGGCGCTGGCGTGCGCTGGCGTGCGCTGGTTTGTGCCGGGCGGCATTCGCGGCGGCCGGCGGTTTGTCGTTTTAATCTGGCTGGCGCTGGCGGGATGTTTGATTGAGGCGGTCTATGATTTTCCGTTTCAGATTCACTCCATCCTTTTTCTTTTTCTGGTCTTTTGCGCGGTGCTCTTCGGTTTGAGCCGCCGGTCGGGGGCTTCACGGCGCTGAACCGCCTGAAAACACCGCAGCGCGTTCGCTGCCTTCCTTGATGAGGAAATGCCCCGGCAATTCAATCGTGGTTTGCCGCCCCAGAAATTCCATCAGCACCGCGATGCGCTCGCGGCCCGGCAGGACGCGCGTGACAACGGCGCGCAGGTCGCGCATGGCGCCCTCGGTGATTTTTACCTCGTCGCCGGGAATGAATTCCGCCGGAATGATGCGCAGCCCGGCCACGCCGACGGCCTGTTGCAATTCGTGGATGATTGCTTCAGGAATGGCGGGCCAGCGTTCGCCAAAATGAATCACGCCGCGCACGCCTCGGGAATGTTGCACCTGTCGCAGCGAGGCCTGCCAGTCAAAACGCGCGAACAGATAGCCGGGAAACAGGGCCTCCGTCACCCAGGCCGTTCCCTGTCGCGTGGCGCGTTTGAAACGGATGCGCGGCAGAAAGACTTTGACATCGCTGTTTTGCCGGAGATGCGCCGCCGCAATGTGCTCGTGTTTGGGTTGCGACTTGAGGCAAAACCACAGGGGGCTGCCGCTGGTTTCAGGCGTCGGATTTTTGTTTTCGGCCACAATCGTTTGCGGAAATTAAACCCGGCCGTAGCGGATGCCTCACTTGACCGGCTTGGCCGGATCGGTTTTGTAATAATCCCTGTAACGGTAATAGGAGTAATAATCGCTGGCGGTGGCGCGCACGGAATTGAACACCAGGCCGAGAACGCGCGCTTTGCGCTGATAGAGCATGTCGAGCGCCGCGCGCGCCACCCGGGCCGAGGTGAATTCGGCGCGGATTACAAAAATCACGCCGTCCACGCGCGGCGCCAGGCTTGTCACGTCATCCGCCGCCATTACCGGCGCGGTGTCAATCAGGACGTAATCATATTCCTTGATGGATTCCTGAAGAAATTTATCCATGACCGGGCCGAGGAAAAGTTCGCTGGAGCATTGCGTGGTGGCGCCGCGCGGAAGCAGGCGAAGATTGGCCGCGGGCGTTTCCTTGACCAACGAGCGCCAATCCGTTCCTTGCGAGAGCGCTTCGGACAGTCCCGCGTCGGCCTCGATGTTGAATCGGTGGCTCAAGTTGCCCTTGCGCAGGTCGGCATCCACCAGCAACACGCGCGCGCCGCCCATGGCCAGCATGATGGCCAGGTTGGCTGCGGTCACGGATTTGCCGTCGTTGGGGACGGAACTCGTGATGAGCAGCGTGTGCGGGCGCGTCCCGGTTTGCGCCATGTAAAGCAGCGAGGAGCGGAGGTTGCGATACGATTCGATGAACGGATGCCGCTGATCGTCGGTTTGCAGGAAGGGCAAGATGCCGCCGCGGGGCGGCTTGCGTTCGCGCGGAATCTGGCCGAGCACGTCCTCGTCAAACAATTCCTCCAATTCCGTGAAGCTGTTCAGCCGGTCGTCCACCCGGTCCAAAAGCAGCAGCATGACCAGGCCCAAAATGAAGCCAATCACGCCCGCAGTCGTCAGACTTTTTCTGGCGAGGGTTTTGTCGGGAAATGCATCGCTCGCCGCTTCGTAAATGGTGACGCTTTCCGGGCTGATGTCCTTGTTGACGTCCAGGGTTTCCAAGGTGGCAAGCAGGGAGTCGTAAAGGGATTGAATCCGGTCTGATTTGGCCTTCAAGCGCGCGTATTGCGCGCTCTTGCGGGAAAGCTCCAGATTTTCCGCGCCCCACTGCTTTGTCTGATTGTCCAGGTTTGTGATTTGCAGCGCCACCGCGCTTTTTTTGGCGTCCAGTTGCTCCACGCTCTGTTGCCGGTAGATGTCCAGCATCTGTCCCAGCCGGTCAATTTCCCGGCTCAAGGCGATCATCTGGGGATGCTTCGGCTTGAGATACGCGGCAAACTCGCTCTGCTCGGCCTTCAATAACAGGATTTGTTGCTTGATGGTCAGATACTCCATGCCGACGGTGTTGGGGGCGAACAAGCCGGACTGTTCGGCCAAACCGGCGTTGACCAGCAGTCCACCAGCCTGCGACACGTCGGCTGGCGCTCCTCCACCGGCACTCATGAGCGCGGGCGTCTGATCCTGTTCAAGCAAGAGATTCTGATCGAGTGTCATGGATTGGAGCAGGGCGTATTCCGACTGGGCGGTTGCCATTTGCTGGTAAAGAACGGCCAGGTAACTGCCCACGCCGCTGGCTTCCTCCAGCAGCGAGGCGTCGTTGGTGGCAAGGAACGCCTGCATCTCGTCGTCGCATTTCTGCAACTCCGGTTCCAGCCGCAACATCTGGTCGGTCAGGCCGGCAATGGTGGTGGACGATGTCCGTTCCGCCATTTCCTTTTTGAGATTGATGTATTCCTCCATGCAGGCCTGAAGATAGACCTTCGTGTATTCCGGGTTTTCACCGGTGGCGCGCAGAAGGAAAATTGTCGTCCTAGGCAATGGATTTGCAGTCAACGAAACCGGCTGGGATAGCAGTCCGGGGTTTTGGCTGGCGACGCGGTCACGGGCGCGCTGCTGGACTTCCGAGCCTTGCATCAGGGCCGCTTGAGTGCCGAGGAAATTATTCAGGTCCTCGGAATAAAGGGAGCCTTGCTGAATGTTCAGCCTGATGCTGACAATCATCTGCCCCGCCGAGACATATTCCGGGGGGGAATACCGGACGTAAGCCGCCATGACCGCCAGCGCCAGCCCCGTGCAAACCACCAGCACCCACCAGCGCCGCCGAAACAAATTGCGATAGCGGTGCAGGCGGGAAAAGAAACGGGCCGTCCATGCGGAGTGGTCACGCGTCGCCGAGCCTTGTTCTTCGTTCATGGCAGTTTGTGGGGGAGAATTAGCTCAACGTTATTCTAGAAATTGATCAGGCGCGACGGGACGATAATCAAGTCTCCCGGTTGCAGGACAATGTCCTTTCCAGTTTTGCCCTCGTTGAGAATTTGTTCCATGTCCAGATTGATGGTTTGCGCCTGCTTGCTACCGTCAGATCCGGTGGGGCTTCGGATGACCTTTACCTTCCGCTCGTTGGCGAAATCAGCGAAGCCGCCGGCTCGCAAAATCGCCTGGCCAGCGGTCAGGTTTTCGTTGATCTGGATATCCAGCGGGCCTTGGTTATGCACCTGCCCCCAAATATAGACCCGGCCCAGAATCGGGCTGGCGACGTTCATGGATATGACCACCGTGGCCTGTTTGTAGTAATCCTTTTCTAAGGTGGCTTTGATTTCCCCGGCAAGCTGTTTGCACGTTTTGCCGATGGCCATCACCCGGCCGACATAAAGCACCTCGATTTCGCCAGAATCCTGGACGACGAGAATTTTTGGGGTGTTTTGGGGATCCCAAATCTGGTCCTCCAAAATTTGAAAGCTCACGGTGTCGCCGACCCGCAGCTTGTAGGTGTCGTCGGGCACATAGCCATTGAGCAAACCCGGCGTTGACGCCTGACCGCTGGCGGCATTGGGAACCGCCGGCGTGCCGACGCCCGAGCCGCCGGCGACGGGAACGGCGGGAATGGGGGACGGGAGTTGCAGCGGCGATGTGGCCACCTGCGCCGCAGCCGCGAATGAGGCGCAGACTGCAAGCAATGTAAGCAACCTTTGCATGACGCGGTGAAGTATTTAGAACTGGTAGGTAAAGTTCAAGCTTACAATGTTGACCCTGTAATTCAGTCCCGACTGGCTTGAATTTTCCCGGATGAACTGATAGGCCAGAGTGCCGGATAGTTTTTGGGTGATGGCGCGGCTGACGTTGATGCCGGCCCCATACTGGGTGTAATCCGACGCGCCGCCCAGGGCGTAAAGTTGGGATCCTTTTTGCCACCAGAAGGGCGTGCTCACTTGGTATTTTCTGAAAAAATTCCAGTTCGGCTGCAGGCGCGCGAAGTAATAATCATACGGCTCTCCATAATAGGAGGAATCCGTGCTCCGGCCGGCCGAAAGGGAGTAATTGATGAACTGGTTGATCCGGTGGGAAACGGAAAATTGAAGATAAAAATTGGCCGTGCTGCTCAAGTTGGTGAACCCGACCGTGGTTGACGGCGCATAAACGGTGTAACCCGCGTCAAACCGTCCGCTGATGTATTCGCTGATCTGCGCCTGGCAAAACACCCCGGCGTTCCACTGCGTGGCGTCCGGCTGGGTGGACGCGGACTGACTCTGGCCGTAACTCATCAATCCGGCCCCGCTTTCCACACCCGCGGTGATTTCAGGAAGGAAGTGCAATCCAGCATTCAGAAACCAATTTTCGGACGTGGCGTCCGGCACCTGCTGGCTGGAGCCCAGCGAAATGTCGTTCACATGGTCATAGCCAATTTGGAACACCAGCTTGTTCAAGTCCCAGGACGTGCTCACGCCAGCCGTGTTTTCCAGTTGCGCATAGTTTCCGTTGCCGCCCGCGGTGGGATTCTGATAGGCATTTTCCGTGATGGAAATCCGGTCGTGCAAATTGATCGCGCAATCGCCGACGTAAAGATTGAAGGAAAGCCCCGACCCCGGATTAACGTAGATCTGGTCCAATTGGGAATGGTTCGCATAGATGGAATAGCCAACGCCCAGTGAAGCATCCATGCTGTTCCGTTGGGTCACTGGCCAGTGCATCTGGGTGTTCAGGTTGGGACGAAAAATAAAATCCCCGTCTGGGTTCTGGGAGAGGTTCACATTGTCATCGTAATCCAATCCCAGCCCTGAAGAAAAACTCCAGGCGACCGGCCCCCAAAGCAGATTGTAATAGCCAATGGTGTTGTTCGCCTGCCGCTGACTCTCCGCCGCCTGATCACCGGCCAGCGACATTCGCAGCGCCTCCTGAGCATGCGCCTGCCCCGCGAAGATCAACACGCCGGACGCCGCCATCAGGGATTGAAACAAACCGCCCCGTCGCCGCGAAATGGAGATGCGCCCGGTCACTGGATGTTGCCGGAATCAAAGCTCCTGTTGACGTTTTAGGTGGCGCATTGGCAGGCAGATGATGCCGGTTGCCGGTTCAATTGCAAACAATTCCTTGCGACCAAGCGAGGCAGACGGCCTCCATTTGCCGGATGATTTGTCCTCATTTTTTTTGTTGACTGGGCTGATAAAGGGTTATAAACTATCGCGTGTAAGGTTTAAAAAAGCTTTGGTGGAGTATTATGAGAACTTTAAGAACTTTGGGTTTGGTGATGGCTGTCGCGCTGGTTGTGACGGCGCAACTTCGTGCCGCTGACACTTCCACGGCCAATTCGTATTTTGGAACATTAAGCTCCGTCAGCCCGGCTGAATTGCCTGCCAAGTCGGCTGATTTGATTTCACAAGCCGATCCGAAAAATCGCTTGGAGGCCACCGCGGACGTGGTAAAGGCGGCGGTGGGTTTGAATCCGGCGGCGGCGGCGGCAATTGTGGGAACCATAGCCGCTTCAACGCCGGAAATGGCTTCGGTGGCTGCCGCAACGGCTGTGGCATTGGTGCCCGGTCAAGCCATTGCGATTGCACGTGCTGCCGCAGCCGCCGCTCCATCCGAAGCCGGCAAGATTGTTGAGGCTGTTTGCCGCATTGTTCCCAGCGATTACCGGGAGGTGGCCAATGCCGTTGCTGGTGTGGTGCCGGGCGCGTCTAAAGACATCTTGGCCGGTATCTCCGCCGCCATTCCCGCGCTTCAGGAACCCATTAACAAAGTTTTGGCCAGTGGCGGAAATCCCTCCGTGAGCGATGTGTTGGATAGGGTTTCATCAGCAATAACACCTGCTTTAAGCACTCTTGCCGATGCCACTCCAGCGGCGATCACGCCCGCCGTTCAAGCCGGGCCGCCCTTCGTTCCGATTCCGCCTTCTCCGCAGAACTTAAATCCCAGTAACGGCGGCCAGGTGCCGACGGGCGGGCAGAGTTATTCCGGGCCGCCATCGCCGTGAAGCCGGCTTTAATCTATCTCCAGCCCGTCTTCGGTCGAAGGCGGGCTTTTTGTTTGGGAGTCGGCAAGTCACATCGAGGCTGGCGGGAAAAATAATAAATCCACCAGAACGTGAGAGCCGCGGCCAAGAGCCTTCTTCGAAATCAAAAACTTGCCCCGGACTTCAAGATAAACTACCTTTCCGGTGAAAACTGTCAGATGAGGGGGGTCATTCAATTCCTGTTTTGTCCGGTGTGCCAGGGCGGACGATTGCTGGCGACGCTGATGGTTTTTGCTTTTCTCCTCCATGCCGGCATGGCCCATGGCGGCACATTCACAGTGACCAACACGGCCGACAGCGGGCTGGGTTCATTACGATGGGCGATTACCAATGCAAACGCCAATCCGGGCGCAAACACCATCAATTTTCAAATCAGCGGCACCGCGCCTTTCACAATCAATCTTTCGAGTGCCCTGCCAGCCGTGACCGACCAGGTGACGATTGACGCCACCACGCAGACGGGCTATTCCGGCACGCCGGTGGTGGAATTAAACGGTGCCTCCGCCGGTTCGTCCGCGATCGGATTGCAGTTGAACTCAGCGTTCAACACCATCATCGGGCTGGCGATCAACCGTTTCTTCTCTTATGGCGTCGTCTTGAGCGGCGTGTCAAACGTCATTCAAGGCAACTTTATCGGCACGGACACGACCGGCACCATCGCGCGCGCCAACGCCAGTTATGGCATCTATGTGGAAAGCCCGGGCAACCAGATCGGTGGGGCCAGCGGGAACAAGAAGGGCAATGGCGGGTTGCCTTTCACTTTGGGCAATTTGATTTCCGGCAACAACACCGGAATTTTCATTTACGGCACGAGCGGCAATGTGGTGCAAGGCAATTATATTGGCATCAGCGCCACCGGCACCAACGCGCTGGGCAATAATAACACCGGAGTTACGATTTATGGGGGCAGCGGAAACTTGATTGGCGGGCCGGGCAGCGCCCGAAACTTCATCTCCGGCAACGGAACCAGCGGCGTCTTTTTGAACGGCGCGGGCGCCGGACAGAATGTCATTTCAAACAATTTTATCGGCACCGACACTTCCGGCGAGCTTGTCGTCAGCAATGCGAACGACGGCATCACCGTGAACGGCGCGCCCTCGAATGCCATCCTTGGCAATGTTATTTCCGGCAACGGAACCAATGGCGTTTTCTTGAACGGTGGAGGAAGCGGGGGCTGCGTCATTGCGGGAAATTTCATCGGCACAGATGCCGCGGGAGTGATGGCTCTGGGCAATCACAACGCCGGAGTGACCATTTCCGCCGCTGGAGGAAATCTCATTGGCGCCGGCAACGTGATTTCCGGCAACCTTGCCGACGGAATTTTTCTGACCGGCGGCGCCGGCGGAAATCTTGTCCAAGGCAACATCATCGGCCTTTCCGCCGCCGGTACCAACGCGCTGCCCAATGGTTTCAACGGTATTTCGATCAGTGGCGCTTCGTCAAATATCGTCGGTGGCGCCGCTGCCGGCGCGCGCAATCTGATTTCCGGCAACGCCGGCAACGGCATCGGGATTTTGATGCTCACGGATGTCCTGAACACGGTTGTTGGAAATTATATCGGCACGGATGTGACCGGGACAAGGGCCGTCTCCAATACGTTGGCCGGGGTCTATGTCCTGGGCTGTTCCAATTTGATCGGCGGAGTGACGGCGGGAAGCGGCAACTTAATTTCCGGAAACGGGCAGGAGGGAATCTGGCTGGTGGGATCCAATGGCAACGTGATTGGCAATGTTGTCCAGGGCAACCTGATTGGATTGGATGAGACCGGCACAACCAACTTGGGTAACGGCAATACAGGCATTGGCATTACCAGTGCCGCCGCCAGCCAGATTGGCGGCGCCACCCCCGGCGCGCGCAATGTGATTTCCGGCAATGGGAACAACGGTATGGTTCTGACCAACGCCTCGTGGGATGTCATTCAAGGCAATTACATTGGCACTGACCAAACCGGCAGTTTGGCCCGGGGCAATGTTCAGGACGGCATCTTTCTTCAAAATGACATTAGCAACCAGATTGGTGGTTCCGTCACCGGTGCCGGAAACCTGATTTCCGGCAACATCGCCAATCCCAACACCAGTGGAAATAACGGCATTTATCTCATCGGCGCGTCATGGAATACCGTTCAAGGCAACCGCATCGGAACCGACGCGAGCGGCACTACGAATCTTGGCAATTCCTTGATTGGCAATTCCTGGAACGCCATTTATATGCAAAACGCAAACAGTAATCAAATTGGTGGCTTCGTTGCCGGTGCCGGAAATTTACTTTCGGCCAACGGACGTGAGGGGATCTATCTGACCAACGCCTCGTGGAACGTCATTCAGGGAAATTTCATCGGCACCAAGGCCGATGGCACCAACGCCTTGGGCAATTCATATCACAACATTGACATTGACGTGGGTTCGACGAACAACACGATTGGTGGCACGACGCCGGGGGCCGGCAACCACATCGCGTTTGCCCAAACGCAGCCTTACTCCGGCGTTCGGGTGCGGAACGGCAGCTCGAATAATTTGATTAGCGCCAATTGTATTTTCAGCAACGCCTATCTGGGTATTTATTTGGGAGAGACGAACAATCTGAATTGCGAGTTCGGAGTTGCGGCCAACGCGGCGAACGCCGGGCAGAATTATCCGGTCTTGACGAATGTCGTCAGCGGCGTTGGCACGCTGATTCGCGGCTTGCTCGACAGCGGCGAGGGCAAAACATATCTGCTTCAATTCTTTTCGAGTCCGGCCGGCAACGCCACGGGCTATGGCGAGGGACGGGTTTTCCTGGGCCAGACGAACCTGACCTTGAGCGCGACAATGTGCTCGTCGAACTTCACCGTTTCGTTGCCGGTCTCCGTTCCGGCAGGATGGGTGGTCACCGCGACCGCGATCGACCCGGCCAACAACACCTCGGATTTTTCATTGTGGATTACGGTGGTGATTGTCCCCAAGGTGCTGTCGAGCATGGTTGGCCCGGCAAACCGGCAGGTTTCCTTGTCTTGGACCAACAACGGCGGGAGTTATGTTTTGCAGCAAACATCCAGCCTCAATTCGCCGCAACAGTGGGCCACCGTCACCAACACGCCCGTGCTCTCCAATGGCTTTTTCGTCTTGAATTTGCCCGTCACAAACGGGAACGCATTTTACAGGCTTCTCGCACAGTGAAAATTTCACCGGCTGCAATGGTGAAACCCTCTCAAAACTTGCAGCCTTCTCGCGTTGAAGGAGCAATCCGCTTTAGCTCCAAAAAGAAAAAAGCCGGCTGGCGCCGGCTCCTGTCGTAAATTTGAAGAAGTTGGATTTATCCGCGCCGCTGTCGCCGCCGGGCCATGACCGTCAACGCCGCCCCCAGCGCACCGAGACAAAGGACGGACGGTTCCGGCGTGGGTTGAGGGCTGCCGAAAAATTCCGCGCCAAAGGCAATCGGCCCCACACTGTTCGTCAACAATTCCCAGTTGCCGGAAACGTCATACCAGTAGTCCCCGGCGTTTGCTCCAACCTGTGGCGGGTCGAAAACGGGCAAGCCCACCTGGTCGCCGCCTGACAAGCCTGAAAACGTCACAACGAACGTGAAATTTGAGGGCATGGCAAGATTTGGATCAAGCGGCATGGTGCCTGATTGCAAATCCGACAGCGCGAAATTCAATGTTGCTGAATTCGTCGGGCCACTTGGATTAAAAACCGACCACGGGTTCGGAACGCTAAAAAGTCCGCTGTCGTAAAAAAGAGTGCCCGGCGAGTTGTATCCGTTGGTCGGCGTGCCGTTGTTCTCGTAAAACTGGACATCGGCTTCAACTGAAGCAAAACCACCGGGGTTTGGGCTATAGTATTGAAATTGAAAATTGGTCAAATACTCCGCCAGCGCGCCCGTCCCCAGCCAGACCTCCTCGCCAATGGCGTCACCGTTGTTGAAGTTCAAAACATAATCCGAAGGGGTGGCGGTGTTCTGGTAAAGTGTGTCGGCGCGAACCACCGCGAAGCCTGCCAGAATAATCACCGCGCCCGTTGCCTTCAGAAAAAGACTTTTCATATTCGAAATCCTGAACTGATTAAATTGCATCCAAGCCAAACAAAAATTAACGCCTTGACAGAACAATTCTACTGGAAGTCCCCCTCATGTCAACATTTTTTCAAAGGAATTTGATTGCTTCAGTTGGGCGTTACCGTTAGTATTAAGGTCGCAGGTTGGAAGGATGAATCGTGATGGACTATCAGCGGCTCATATTAAGTTCTTTAACGGGGGCTGGCGTCGGTGTCGCCGTGATTGCGCTGATTCTGCGGGTTGGAGGACGCAGGGGTTTGTCCCGGCGGGGTGGAGAATTGCACCACACAGCCGGGGTTCAAAAATCACGTCTGGGCGGCGTGGGACTGGCTGCGGCCTTCGTGTCGGTCGTTTTGTTGTCCAACTTGTTGAACGGCGGACATCTCCAGATAACTTCGCAACAATGGGCAATCGTTGCCACTTCACTGGCCATGTTCGGTTTGGGGTTGTGGGACGACCTCTTCACGCTGGGTGCCAAGCGCAAACTCACCGGCCAGTTGGCAATTGCCACCGCCGCTTATTGGCTGGGAATCGAAATCAATAAATTTCAAATTCCCTTCACCGGCCATATTGTCGATCTGGGCCTTTGGTCTTGGCCGGTTACAGTGTTCTGGCTCGTGGCTCTGACCAATCTTATCAATTTGATTGACGGCGTGGATGGTCTCGCGGGTGGCATCTGTCTGATGTTGATGATCCTGCTGGTTTATGTGGGCGGCGGCTCCGGAGACTTGTCGTTTATCGCCGCCGGAATGGCGGGCGCGCTGCTGGGCTTTTTGTGGTTCAACTTTCCCCCGGCGCGCATTTACATGGGCGACGGGGGAGCGTATTTTCTCGGCTTCCTGATTGGCTGCAAGACGATTGCCGGCTCACAAAAGGGCACGATTTTTGCCGCGCTTACCGCCCCGTTGTTCGTCCTGGCCCTGCCGATTTTGGACACCGCGCTGGCCCTTTTGCGGCGGGGTGTGCGCGGACTGCCGCTGTTTCGCGCCGACCGCCGGCACATTCATCACCATCTGTTGGATTCCGGCCTGTCGCGGCGACATGTGGTCTTGGTGACTTATGCCTTCACGGCGATTTTTCTCGGGTTGGGTTTTGTCGCCTTTTGGTGGCATGGACAGCATCTGGCCATCCTTCTGGGACTTGGCGTGTTGGTCACCCTGCTGGCGGCGGGCAAGATGAATTTCAGCCGCGAATGGTTTGCCGTCGGGCGCGTGCTCGGCAATTCCTTGAACATGCGCGCCGAAATCCAGTATGCCCTTGCCCAAACTCGCTGGCTCGCCCTGGAAGGCACTCGCTGTCAAAGCATCGCAGCCCTCTGCGAGGATACCGTTTTCATCGCCCGCAAACTCGGCTTCGACACTGTGCGCATCCGCCTGGAAGACGGCGAGCGGACGTGGCAGATAACCCCCGTCAACGGAGGTGGCCGCCGCCTTTTCAAACAACCGTTGCCGGGCCATCGCTACTGTTTCATTGAATTGGGTTTGGTCCGTCCGGGGGCCGGCGGAGACATAAACAGTGGGAACACGGCAAAATTCCAGCAGTCCAAAGCCAGGACAAAGGACGATCCCGCGTCACACCGGCCGGACGGAAATGGAACCTCATCCGCCACCGGCGCATTCGTTGCCGTTGAAAAAGAATTCAGTATCCTGAGCGAACTTTTGGCCGAGGGCTGGGTTAGGGCGGTTGCGGCCGGGGAAAAACAAAATCAACTGCCGGTGCGTTTTGACGGGCTGAAGACTCCAGCTCCCGAAAACCGGTCGAAAGAAATCCCCGGGGCGCAGCCTGAAACGGTTTGATCCCCATGAGGTCCGCAAATCTGAAATCCACGTCAAAACGGGTTGCCGTCTTTCGCGCTCCTTCTTTCTTGTTTTGAAGACCGCTTTTACTCTTGGCCCTCTGAACTTATTTTACTGTTTCAACCAGCAACTGTTTTTCTTCCGGTAATAATTGGCCCTGGGTCCGGGCGGTCTGGAGATAGGGCACCGCTTCGCCGGCGTTTCCCGTGGCGGAGAGCAAAACGCCGTAATAAAGCGCCACGGACGGTCGTTCAAGCTGCGGCGCGTCCAGTTTTTGCAGCGCGGCCAGTCCCTCTTGATCCCGGCCTTGCAGATGCATCGAGTAGGCGTAAGTGGAAACCACATCGGCGTTGGTGGGGGCTTGCGCGTAGGCTTCCGCCGCCCACCGGCAGGCTTCCGTGAGATTGGTTTTCAACAACAGCGCCGTGGCCGCCAGATTATTTTTCAATGCCACTGTCTGTGGCGAACGGGCGAGCTGCATCGAGTAGAACTGATACAGGCCGGTCGTGTTGCCGGCGTCAAAATAAAAACGTTCCAAGCTGTCCTGCGCCCAGCGCGCGTCGGGATAACGATTGATGATGCGACAGAGCAAATCCTCGCGTGCGCGCGGCAACTGCCAGCGGTTCGCCAGTTCCAGTAATGCCGTCAACGCCCCCAGCCGTTCGCCCGCCTCACTGACCGCCGAGCGCCAGTTGCCGTCCGCCATGAGCGGCTCACCGAGTTCACCCCAGGCGCGGGACGAAAACGCCAGCCGCAGGAAATCCATTTCCCCCCAGTCGCCGCTCGACGTGAGATTGCGCAGCCCCGCCCAGTCGGCGGTATTGAGGTAATAATCCACGAATGCGAGCCGCACCGGCGCCTGGCTCTGAATGTTGGCGGGCAGGGTTTTCAGCCAACCGATGGTCTCGGAAAGAAAACCATTGGCCTCCATCCACGAGGCCGTCTGGGCTGCCATCACCGCATTCGTCGCCGCAGCCTGTTGCAGATCATTCAATTGGGTGTCCAAGGCGGGATTTTGCAGGCGCTTCAGGATGCGGAGATGTTGCAGCCGGTCGTTCAAGGTCGCTTGCGCGCTGGCCAGCAATTGAGTTGAATAATCCAGTGCCCCGGTCGCGTCGTCGTGCAGCAGACGGTCCGCTATCAACGAGCGCAGCGCCAAAGGGCCCAAATTCGAGTCGCTGCAAAATTCTTTCAACTTGGCGCGGGCATCATCGGTGGCGGCGTTGGTCAAGCCAAGGCGGATGACGGCGAGATTGAGTTGAAACAGCCGGTTGGTCGGCTCCAACTGGCACGCCGCCTCAAACTGGGTTTCCGCCTCCGCTATGCGATGCAGGCTCAAATCCAGTTCTGCGGAGACGATGTGAAAGGCCGGCAGGTCCGCGGCGGATGTGGACAAATCGTCGAGCACCTGGCTTGTAAGCGGGTAGGGAGGGCTTTGATACCGAAGCCCGGCGGAGGCCAGCAGAAGTTTGTTGGTGATGGCGGGGGATAAATTCACCACTCGCTCGAGCCAATCCAGTGTTGCGGGCGAATGCGCCACATCATCCAGTTCGGCCACGATAAGGCAGGCCTGAATGTTATTGGAATTGACCAGCAGAGCCTGCTGCAAGCTCAATTGCGCGCTTCGATAATCGCCCTTGGCAAAAAAAATCCTGGCCTGGGCCACGCTGCGTTTCTCCTTGAGGTGCCGGTAGACGGAACGCCCCGGGAAAACCACCAGCGCCAGAACCATGACCACGACGACACCCGCAGCGACCCAGAGCTTCAATTGCCTGTTCTCATCGTCCATGCCACATCATGTCGAAAGACGGAATCATTTTGAAAGCCAAAAGACGCGATGGCTGCGCATTGGCGTGCCGGCCAGCCGGGTCCTTGTGGCAAAAAGCTTTTGGCGGGACAGGGCGCGTGTAGTAGCCTCGCGCCATGAACCGGACTGTCTTTTACTCCCTGGCGGTTTTACTCATTTGCCTTTCCGTCCCCGCCGTTTTCGGCGACGAGGAGACCTGCGCCGCGTGCGACCGGAAAATCCTGGTCACCGGCCAGTTCCAACACGGACGCGGCCACGAGAGTTTGACGATTGAAGGCGTGCCGCGCCGGGGCGAGGAAGCCTTCCGCGAGGAAATTTACGGGACGAATTTTTCCGTGACGGTTCCAAATCTTCCCGCCGGAAAATACACCGCCGTCATCGGCCTGGCGGAGGTGGATTTTCTGGACGCCGGCCAGCGCGCGTTCGATATCGCCTGCGGCGATCAAGTCATCGCCAGCGACCTCGATATTGTTGCCGCGACCGGCGGTGCCGGGAAGGTTTTGATGCTCACCAAGCAGATTGATTTCCCTGGTGACGCGTTGCGCGGGCCGTTAACGATCAATTTCATCGGGCGCACGAACGCGGCGAAGTTGAACACGTTTGAACTGCGCGACGCCGGCGGCGTTTCCATCATCGCCATGCGCGCGGCGGATTTGGTGGATGCCGAAGATTCAGCCGCGCTGAAAATCCCCGTTGTTGCCGGGCCGGAAATCTGGAGGGATTCCTCTAGGCCGGTCGCCGCGCGGGTGAACGATCTCGTCCGCCGCCTGTCGCTCGCTGAAAAAATTCAGGAGATGCGGAACGGCGCGGCGGCGATCCCACGCCTGGGCATTCCGGCCTACGATTATTGGAGCGAATGCCTGCACGGTGTGGCGCGTGCGGGCACGGCCACCGTTTTTCCGCAAGCCATCGGCATGGCGGCGACGTGGGACACGCCGCTGGTTCACGATGAGGCGGATGTCATCGCCACCGAGGCGCGGGCGAAGCACAATGATTACGCCGCTAAACACGATGGCAACAGCGCGCGGTATTGGGGACTCACGTTCTGGACACCGAACATCAACATTTTCCGCGACCCGCGCTGGGGACGCGGCCAGGAAACCTACGGCGAAGACCCGTTTCTGACAGCGCGGTTTGGCGTGGCTTTCATCAAGGGTTTGCAAGGCGACGACCCGAATTACGTCAAGGCGATGGCGTGTGCGAAACATTTTGCCGTCCACAGCGGGCCGGAATCGTTGCGGCACGTCTTCGATGTCGAGCCGACCGAACGCGATTTTTATGAAACGTATCTGCCGCAATTTGAGGCCGCCGTGCGCGAGGGACATGTCGGCGCGGTGATGGGCGCTTACAATTCGGTTTATGGCGAGCCGGCATGTGCGAACCCGTTGCTGCTCACGAAAATTCTGCGCGAGCAGTGGGGCTTCACCGGCCACGTCGTTTCCGATTGCGGCGCGATTTACGACATTTACGCCAATCACAAATTCGCCGGCTCGTCCGAGGAAGCCGCGGCGGACGCGGTGAAGGCCGGCGATGATTTGTGCTGCGGGACGGATTACAATTCGCTGACGCGCGCGGTGAAGGCCGGGTTGATTTCGGAGCAGCAAATTGACACGGCGGTTTCGCG
>Ga0181537_10000656_pt1 | contig 32028 bp, 27 predicted proteins | sample PEATcosm2014_Bin_39_FD_119765 | JGI IMG/M metagenome (GOLD analysis project Ga0181537, IMG submission 119765) | Peatland microbial communities from MTU Mesocosm Facility, Houghton, MI, USA - PEATcosm2014_Bin23_10_metaG | ecosystem: Environmental > Terrestrial > Soil > Wetlands > Peat | place... | reverse complement strand
GGCCAGCAAATTTCCTACACGCGCGGCGTGGTTTCGCGTATTGAGGTGGAAGGCTACGTGCATCCGGGCAACCGCGCCTACCTCGCCGTGCAGACCGACGCCGCGATCAATCCCGGCAACAGCGGCGGCCCCGTCATCCAGGACGACAAAGTGGTGGGCGTGGCGTTTGAGGGAATTTCGGGACTCCAGAGCACCGGTTACTTCATTCCCACCGTCATCATCCATCACTTTCTCGACGACATCAAGGACGGCACCTACGACGGCGTGCCCGAAGCGGGCCTCCGCCTGGCCGCGCTGCAAAATCCGGCCTTTCGCCGCATGTTGAAGCTGCCCGACGACAGCAAGCGGGGCGTGAGGGTCGACAAGATTTTGGACATCCCCAGCACCCAGGCGCTGATCAAGCCCAACGATGTCATCATGCAGGTCGGCGATTATCCGGTCGATGACGACGGCACCATCACCTTTGACGGCAACACGGTCGGCGTTTCCGCCGCGATCGACCTCGCCCAAAACGGCGACCTGATTCCGCTGAAAATCTGGCGCGACGGGCAGATGATCGACGTGAAACTGCCGGTCAAGGTCTACAATGACGATAACGCCGAGGGCAACCAGTATGACGTGCTGCCCAAGTATTACATCTACGGCGGCCTCGTCTTCACGCCGCTCTCGCTCGATTATCTGAAAACTTTCGGCCAGGACTGGACCGATTCCGCCGGGCGCGAATTGATCTACGAATTGATCTACCGCCATCTCGAAGACCCGAAACTGTGGCGCCCGGAGCCGGTCGTGCTCGCCTCCATTCTCAACCACCCCGTCAACGCCAACTTCACCGTTCGCGGACAAGCGATGGTCGATAAAATCAACGGCATCCGCATTGAGCGGATGAGCGACGTGCCCAAGGCTTTCGCCGCCACCACCGGCCCCGACGCCATCATCGAGTTCCTGCCCGATCACCACTTTGAAGTCATCCGCAAGGACGATGCGGAAAAAGCCAACCCCGATATCCTGGACGTCTACAGCGTCCCCGCGCAAAGCCGCTTATGAACCGACCTTTTCTTATGTTGCAACGGCTCGCCCTGGCGCTTTTTGTCGTGACGCCTTTCCTTAAGCTACAGGCGGCGGCTTCCGCCCCCTTCACCTGGGAAAACGCCATCATCCAAATTGAAGTCACCAGCAAGGCCTACAACTACATCCAGCCGTGGGAACGAAGCGAGCGCTCCGTTTTCAAAAGCGGCGTGGTCGTCGACGGCCATCAAATCATCACCACGGCGGAGGGCCTCAATGACCAGACGGAAGTCCGCCTCAAGAAACAGGGCGACGGCCTCTACAGCGAGGGCCGCGTGGCCTGGATCGATTACCAGGCCGACCTCGCGGCGATCACCACCGACGAAAAGGACTTCTGGACGGGACTGCAACCCGCCAAATTGGCCGACCCGGTGCCGATCACCGGACAGGTCCGCATCCTGCGCTGGCGCGATGATTTGCTCGAAAACCGCCAGGGCGAAATTGAACGCCTCACAGTCGAGAATTCGGCCTTGAGCTTCGTTTCGGTGCCCGACCTGAAAATCGATTCGAGCATCCCCGGCGCGGGCTATGGCGAGGCGGTCACCGTCGGCGACAAGCTGATCGGCCTCGCGAGCGCGGAGGGCGGCGATGCGGTCACCGCCATTCCGACCTCTTTCATCGCGCCCATCCTGAAGGCGCAACAAGCCAAGACCTATACCGGCCTGGGCTATTTTGATTTCACCTGGGACCCGCCGGAGAATCCCCTCAACCTTGACTACCTGAAACTTCCCGGCCCCGCCCGCGGCGTCATCGTCAAAGAAACAGGCCTCAAGCCGGGAGTTGTTTCCGTCGTCCACCCGCGCGATGTGATTCTCCAGATCGATGGCTTCGACATCGACGCCGAGGGAAATTACCAGGATCACCAATACAAAAAGCTTTGCCTCGAGAATCTTTCCTCGCGCGGCAAATGGGCCGGCATGACCTGCAACTTCAAGATCTGGCGCGACGGCAAGGAAATGGACGTCGTCTACAAGCTCCCCAAGGCTGCTTTTTCCGATGAGCTCATCGAGTCCGAAATGTTCGATCAGGATCCTGAATATGTGCTGGCCTCAGGGTTCGTCTTCGTCCCGTTGAGCGGACCTTACCTGCGCAGTTGGGGGCCGAACTGGCGCCAGCAGGCCCCCTTCCGGCTGGCCTATTACAGCAACGACAAGGTAACCCCGGAGCGGTTGCAGCGCGTCGTGCTTTCGCAAGTCCTGCCCCACCCAGCCAATGCCGGCTACGAGAATCTGCGCAATATCGTCGTCGACGAGGTCAACGGCTTGAAGATCAAACAAATCTCCGACATCATGACCGCGCTCAAATCACCCATCGGCGGCTTTGACATTTTCAAATTCGACGCCGGCGGCTCCGTCGAGCAGGTCGTCCTCGATGCCTCCGAGATGGACCAGGCGAACCAGGAAATCATGGCCCGTTACCACATCCCCGCCGATCACGTCCTCAACACGGACAATCCGCCGGTGGTGCAAAAGTAAATCAGCCCGCCGCAGCCATCGCCGATTTTCCCAACTTGACCGATGAAACGGGCGGAGTTGGCGTCGCCAATTCCAAAACACCGGCCAGACGGAACCGGGCCAGGTTTCGCGCGACTTCCATCGGACTCAAGTTCACCCGTTCCGCGATTTCGCGCACCGTCCGGTGACCATCCGCCAAAACCAGCAGGCCCAGATCGGAGGAAGACACCTCGACCGAGGACAGCCCCTCTCCCCCGATGTAACACAACACCGAATCGAGGGCGGGGATCGCCTCGTGCAGCAGATTCTGCTCGTCCACCTTGAAGGCCACACCGGTGATCAGCACCTGCGAATCGTAGACCGCGAGATCGCGCACCAGGTCCGCCGGGATGGGCCGCTCGTGAAACTCGAACTGGGCCTCGCGCCAGCCAACAAACTGAAAGAGGGCATGCAATCCCGTGGCAACGCCCGCGCGCGCATGAAGAATGATTCCGTTTTCCACCGCCAGACAGCCCTCCAGTTCGCCTTCCTTCATCTTCAGATATCCGGTCTGTTTGACCTCCACAATTTTTCGCAGGATTTCCGTGAGATTCGATGTTGCGAACGTTCCCGATAACTGAGGCATAGTAATAACGATCAAGTGACTAAAGAAAAGGGGTGGAAAGGGATGAAAAATCCGTGGCTAGAACGCTTAAGCACGTTATATGCCACGGAAATGGGACCCAAATAAGTACTCCCAACCGATCCATAAGAGGAGAAACCCTGTCTTGTTTTCAAATGGCTTCCACGTTAAGATCACGTGGCATTATGGTATTGCGCACGGGAAGAATGCGCACGTTGCTCAAATCGCCTCAACTCCCTTAAAATTGCGCGCAAGTCCCAAAATCCATGCACTGGCCTTACATTTTCTTTAAGACCAGGAAACCAAGCCCGGCAACCGAAATTCCTCCTGCCCTAAAATCGGCGCCGGAAAGTCCCAAGCCACCCGCTCCTCCCGCTGCAAAGCCCGAACCGTCTGCGAGCCAGCCCGTTCCCGCTCCCATTGCCGTCGCGGTTGCGCCGAAAGTCGAGTCGCCAACAGTGCCGATCCCCGCGCCGACTCAAGCCTCGCCCACGACATCGGGCACACGCACTTTGCCCGCAACGCACGGCGTCGTCCTGCGCCCACCCGCCCGGGTTGTCATCGGGCCGCCCGCGCCACCCGCCGCGCCGATGAAAAACATCGAGCAGTTGATGGCGGAAGCCGATCCTGTCCGCACCCTCAGCCAGACCGGCAGTGTCCGCTTGCTGAAAAGGCTTGCGCCCGATCCGGCCAAGGATACCGGGCCGATCGAAATGCCGACAAAGCCGCCGTCGGCGAAAGCGGAACCCATCCCGTCGAATGCGCCCCTGCCTCATCCCGAGCTTGCCACGCCAGCCTCATCGTCACCGCGGCCCGCTTTCCAACCTGTGGCAGTTCCTCCTGCCGTCGAAGTAAAAATAGCCGAGCCAGTATCCGCTCAAATACCACCACCACCGATTACGACCGATGCCCCGAAGCCGGAGGAAACGGAGACTTCCTTCATCCTCAAGCCGGCCATTGATCCCGCAGAGAGCGCCAACAACGTTCCTTCGGCCCCGTCGCTGATGCCTTTGGTTTCCGTTTTCCGTCGCAAAGCGAAAATGGCCGATGTGGCGCGAATCGTCCTTCCTCCCAAACGGGATGAAACAACGCCGCCGCCCCTCCCGCCTGAATCGTCCCCCACCGTTGTCCCGCCCGCATTCCCCGTTGCGGCCATGACCGCGCGCGCGGACAAATCGACGAAGGAAAATTCGGAAGCCGCCCATGCGTCGGCTTCTCCCACCACCGAAAGTCCTTTTCTTGAAAAGAGCATGACGGAAACTCCGCCCCGTGGCGAACCCGAAGCGCCCAAGCCAGACGAGTTTGTACTCCCGGCAACACCGGAATCTTTATCCGCACCAACTCCACCAGCCGAAGAAAAGCCGGCCGCGCCTGTTTCTGATTTATCCGACCCGCCGAAGGTTGATCCCGAGGCCCACAAGGCCGCGCCTTCCACAACTGTCGAACCGAAGGTCGATCCCGAAGCGCACCGCCCTCCGCCCCAGCCGGCTGCTCCCGCGCCATCGGAATCGGTCCCGCAGGAAAAACGCGAGTTCCACCTGGCCAACGGCGAGCGGGTGGCGGGCACCGTCCTTTCCGAAACGCCCGAGGCCGTTTACATCGAGCACGCCACGCTCGGCGTCCTCACCATCCCACGCGCGCAGATCGCCAAGCGCCTCGTCGAGATCATCCTCATCAATGGCGACCGCATCGTGGGTGACATCCTGGCCGAAACCGCCGACACCCTCTACGTGCGTCACGCCAGCCTCGGCATGCTGACCGTCCCGCGCGCGCAACGCAGCACTCGCGTGGTCGAGGCCATCCTCAAGGACGGCGACCGCATTCTCGGTGAAGTGCTGACCGAAACCGACGCCTTCACCGTCATTCGCAGCGCGACCCTCGGCACCATCACCGTGCCGCACGGCAAACTGGCGATGCTCAACCGCAAGATCGAGCAGATCGAACTCAAGTCGCTGCCTTCGCCCGCGCCTGAGCTTAAAGACACGCCTGCTCTTTAGAGCATCAAGCAAGGCTTGACCGACCAACTTTCTTCCGCATAATTTCCGTTACAATTCAATTCTTCCGCTACCCCAATTAAAAACGAGTAATTGGGGTAGCGGAAGAATATATGGCATAAGAATACAGAAAAGGGAAAGTTCTGTTGTCTTGTCTGTTATCTCCTTCCACGGAGGCATTTCTACCCATCCTCCACATCCCACGCCGGGAATGGATCGGGCAACGCTGACCACTCCGGGAGAGGCCGCGCGTATTCGACATCGGTCAGGAGACAGGCATCGAGCTGGCGGCGCATGGTGGTGGAAAGCTGATCCGCATCGCCGATCAAAATCAATTCCTGGCGGCGGTCGCCATACGGTTCGCGCCAGGTCTGCTGCATTTGCATCAGCGCTTCGGGTTCCTCGGGCCATTCCTCGCGCGGCAACGCCGCCCACCAGATGCCCGCCGTCCCGCACGCATTTTGCCAGAGCGTGCGCGACACGCCGCCCACCAGCAGATTCCGCGTCGCCAGCCAGACGATTCCCTTGACGCGCAACAAGCCGGGATGGTCCGCATTGAACCAAGCCCAGAAACGCGCCGGATGAAACGGGCGATAGACGCGATAAAGTACGCTGGCCAGGGCGGGTGGCGTGGTTTCGGACGCGAGATTCGACAGCCGCCGTTCCGAGGTCAACTCCAGCTCTTTTCGGTTTGCCGGTTGCGCCCAGATTTCCGGAGGCACTTCGCCATAGGCGGTCGCGACAATGCGAACTCCGGGATGCAAAGCCTGTAAACTGCCCGCACAAAGATGGCGCTGCTTATCCTCCAGCAGATCGCATTTGTTCAACACCACCAGGCTCGCGCCCGCGATCTGCTCGTTCTGGAAATCCCAAAAAGCCGACCCCGGCCCAGATGCCTTGCCCGCGAATGAAAAATCGAGCGCATCGACCACGCAGACGATCTGATGCAGCTCGGCCCAGGGAGAAGAGATTTCCGGCTGACCCGGCACGAGGCCGAGGTGCCGCGCCAGCCGCGCCGGATTGGTCGTGCCGCTGACCTCGATGAGAACGCGCTCGTAGCGACCCGCGAGGGAAAACTCGCGCAGCCGCGCAGCAATCCATTCCATCTGCGCCGCTTCGTCCACGCCGGGAATTTCGAGCACGGTATCGTTCGCGCGCCGCATCGCGCCGCAAAGACCCCGCAGCGCCTTGGCATCGAGATTGAGCGGGCCCGGATTTTCCACCAGCACGGCGAGGTGGCCTCCACGATGCTCGCTGATGAAGTGGTGCAACAGCGATGTTTTGCCCGCGCCGAGAAAGCCCCCGACGAGCGTGACCGGCAGGCGGTTCATTGGAGTCCACCCGGCCGCGCGAAACGCAAGCCATCCACCTGCTCCGGCGCGTCCTTCGCTTGCAACAGCGCGAAGAAGTTTGCGCCGAGATGCTCGGGGTGCGTCAGCGTATTCCAAGCGCCCAGATTATCCTGAATTTTCGTCAACGGCCCACTGACGCCGCTCAACTCGTCATGCGCGACACCCATCAGGAATCGTTGCTGATCGAGAAACCCGAGCGTCACCAGTCCCCCTTTTTCACCCGCCCGGGCCAGCGCCGTAAAATCGACATGCGCGGTGATGTCGCGCATTCCCGGTTCGGCCAGCACGTCGTCGATGCTGTGGTGCTTCACAAACGCGGTCAGGGTGCCGCTCGAACGAAACGGCGCGTAATAGAGCGACGCCGGATAGCCGTAATCGATGGTCAGCACATAGCCCCGCTGCATGGCGCGGCCAACCTCGCCGATCCAACGCCGCGCGCGCAAATTGATCTCGGTCGTGTAGCCCTCGATGGCGGGCAAAGCGAGCGAGTCGATGGCCTCGCTTAATTCAGCATCCTCCATCGGCCGATCCTTCCACCGCAACGCATCGTCCTTGATCACGACATGCTGTTCGAGCCATTTGTCGTCTCGCCGGATGATGGCGCGGACAGGGAAGGCATCGACGAGTTCGTTGGAAAAAAAGACGCCAACCGGTTTTTCCGCGGCGAGCGCTTCAAGATTTTCGAGCCAGGTCATCCGGGACATCAGCGCCGGTTCCGGGGCGCACTTTTGGTGGATGCTAGCGGCGCCGGAGGACTGCACGATGACATAACGGATCGCGTCGAAGAATTCCGGCGTTTCCGTACGGCACCATTCGAGAATATCGCAGGCCAGTTGCCCGTCGTGCGCGCCCTGCTCGATGATCCAAAACGGATTCGGATTCCCCAGCAGACGCCACATCTGGAAAAATTGCCGCGCCAGCAGACGCCCAAAGAGTGGTCCGGCACTCACGCTGGTGAAAAAATCGCCGCTTCGCCCGATGGGGGACGGTCCGCCCATCTTCGCGTAATACCCGGAGCCGGGATGATAAAGCGCCAGGTCCATAAAGCGGTCGAACCGCATCGGACCAGCGGCGCGAATTTCGGCGCGAATGATGTCCTCGAGCTTGGTCATGCATGAAAAGATAGCGTGAATTCCTCTGTTTCCCCCAACGAAATTTGTTCTATACTTAAAATGTGACCACCGAAGCCGCATCCGCCGAAAATCCCGCCAGCCCTTTGCGCCCCCAGGAGGGCCTCGGCGCGCTTCACCTTTTTTACCGCGTCGAACAGGCGGCGTGGCGCGCCAAAACCGGCGAGGAACGCGCCGTCGCCCTCGATCACCTGGAAGCTCTCATCGCCATGGCGCGGCAGATGCCGGAGACCCAGATCATCACGCTCTCCATGTTCGCGCGGGCCGACATCGGTTTCATGATCCTCACGCCCGACCTGCACGAGTTGAACGCGCTGGAAAAAAACCTCACCGCTTCACTGGGCCCCGACGTCCTCATGCCCGAGTTCACCTATCTCTCGATGACCGAAAAATCGGAGTACACGCAAAAGGATGACGACTACGCGCTGGAACTGGAAAAGACCGAAGGCCTGGCGCGCGGCAGCGCCGAATCCGAGGCGAAGCTCATCACCTTTCGCGAACGCATCCAGCATTACACGCACGACCGGCTCTATCCTGTCCTGCCCGACTGGGAATATTTCTGTTTTTACCCCATGAGCAAACGGCGCGAGCCAGGCCAGAACTGGTACGCGCTCGATTTCGCCAAACGGCGCGAGTTGATGGGCGGCCACATGCGCGTGGGCCGCACCTACGCGGGCCGTGTCCGCCAACTCGTCACCGGCTCGACCGGCCTGGACGACTGGGAGTGGGGCGTCTCGCTCTTCGCGCATAATCCCTACGATATCAAAGCCATCGTTTACGAGATGCGCTTCGATGAAGTGACCCACACTTATGGCGAATTCGGGCCGTTCTATAATGGACTTCCACTCCCACTCAGGGAAATTTACCGCCGCGTCTTGCTGGTTTGAAGATCAGACGCCCTAACTTAGTTTTCCTGGCCACAAGCTTCGTTTGGTTCTTGTAACTATTTTCGGCAATTCAACGTCTTAACCGGTACTGGTATAGAGTATTACTTGATCTACCCTCGATGCGAATTGCCTTTGTCTCAGACGTTGACCCCTATGACCGGGCGGCCTTCTCCGGATCCAATTACCAGATTCTCCAGATCATCCTCGCCACCGGGGCCACGGTCGAAGTCGTCGGCCCGGTCATGGACAGGTTTCTGCTCAACGTCATGCGACTCTCGTCGATTCCCTACCGGTTGGCGGGCCACGGAATCGCCTGGCCCAAACATCCATTCCTCTTGCGAAATTGCGCCAAAAAAGTCGACGAGGCGGTGCGACGCATCAAGCCCGATGTGATTTTCTCACCCGGTTCCAACGCCATCGCCTATACGAATTTCCTCAAACCGACCATCTTTTGGTCGGATGCCCCGTTTGGCGCGATGATGGATTATTATCCCTGGCCTCAATTTCAAAAGTTGGTGCCTGAGTCGCGCCGATACGGAATTGAGGCCGATACACGGGCCATGCGCTATTCCGCCGCCGCCATCTTTCGGTCCAACTGGGCCCGCGATATCGCCCTGGAGATACATCACGCGGACCCCGCCCGCGTCCACGTTGTGCCCCTGCCCGGCAATCTTTTTCGACGATGGACTTTGTCCGAGGTTCAGCAAGCGATACCGGGAAGATTGAAATCGCCCTGGAAAATCTTCTTTAGCGGCGTGGACTGGCAGCGCAAGGGAGGCGACCGGGCCGTCGCCATCCTCAATGAACTGGTGAAGCTGGGGCAGCCGTGCGAATTTTACGTGGCCGGGGTGACGCCTCCTGATCGAAGCCTCGCCCTGGCCCAGTTTCCCATCCACCTGGTGGGACGGTTGAGCTTGAACGATCCGGTCAAGCGGGAGTTTCTGGCCAAGCTCCTCCAGGAGTCGACTTTCCTGCTGGTTCCCTCGACGGCGGAAGCGCTCGGCCTCGTCTATTGCGAAGCTCTTGGCGCCGGAGTCCCATCGCTCGGAACTGCAACCGGAGGCGTGCCCGACGCCATCATCGACGGGAAAACGGGTTTCCTCATTGATCCGAATGAACTCCCCATCGTCACCGCGAAACGGATGCTGGCAGCCGGCCAGCCCGGCCTTTATACCGAAATGGCGGAAGCGGGGTGGCGCCAATGGGTTTCACGTTTTGCCATGAAAGCCGTCCTGGGCCAGTTGACTCATATCCTGGAAAAAGCCGACGCATCGGGCCATGCTTCCTGACACGACCTATGGCGCCAGTTGCAGGACGTTGTCAAAACGCACCAGCATATAGCTGATGATGTTCATGCCCATCTGATCGCAAGCCAGGCAACCGGGCAGATCGTAATTACGAAAAAAAATACCGTTATTATGCTGAAATATGCCCGTGGTAAAAAGGGGTGACAGGCCGTTGGGGTCGGGCCGGTCTCCCTGCACCGATGCATCGCCCGGCAGGATCCGCATCGTGAACATATCGCTGTAATCGTTGGGCGTATACAAAATGGCCAGCTTGCCGTCGATATCGAGATGCTCCAACGGCTCGGCGTAGTAGTTCATCCCCTGGGGCACTTTGGCAATCGGAAACCAACTCTTGGTAAAAACATCGTAGGTGGAAGTCACCGGCTCAAAATTCTTATCCAGATCAGGCACTACCCTTTTCATTTCCCGGCGAAAGGCAACGTCGAAACGGGAGCCTCGTCCCGGCAGGGCATTGTCGCCCCAGATGCATCCGCCGATCTGGAGGTAATCCTGCAGGTTCTTGATCTCGATGCCCGTCAGCACAAAATCCTTGTGACCGGTAAAGAAAATAAAGGGCGGTTTTTTGTCGAGCAAATCAGTCCCGGCAAGGTTCAACGGGGTCGGTTCCACTTCTCCCGTAATATGGCCCTGGCTCCATTCGTTGATCTTCGCGATCAGATTGGGCAGGCTGCCCGCCACAATTTTTTTGCTTTTATCGAGAGAAGTATTACAGGCCCAATCGCCATTCGCGTAGGAGGCGAGGTAAACCGGAAATTTGGCCGTGATGTTCCTGGGATCGCTGTTTGATTCGAGGATATTACTGGGATCCCGGCCCCAGTTTTGTTCTTCCATCTGCTTGATTGAGCTCAGCCTCGCCGGCGACATCGTCGCCGGCTTCGTGTCGATTGGTTGCGTCATTTGCGTTTGCACCGCAGATGGTGTGTTTGACAGCGTGATATTCGGAATGGGCACGGTGAAAGTCGCCGTGGGAGCCAGCGAGGTAATCGTGGTGGTGGGCGTTGAGTAGGGCTGGGCGGTGGGCACCTGCACGGCTGGCTGGTCTGGCGGCGGTGGTGGCGGGGGCGGTGCAGAGGAAGTCGGCAGGTAGGTCTTGGTGAAGGTATCCTGAGGCGGAACGAAAGCGGGAAAAACAACCGAAGTGCCGATCATCACGAAGAGAATCAAATGGAGCAGCACCGCGCCGAAAAAATAACCCGAGCGGGAAATCTTTTCGTACCACTGCTTGTTTCTCGTCGTTGATGCCACCGCCATATTTTTTTCCTAATCTGCTGGTGTGCCGAAAGCCAGATTTTTTACCTGGGCCGCCGCGCAGGCGTTCAATACATCGATGACGCGCTGATGCCGCGTGCTCCGCGACGGCGTAATGACGACCGGCTGCGTCGCGTTGGCCGCGACGACATCCGTGAGCTTTTGCACCAGTTGCGGCAGGGTGTTGTCGGTGGCTGAATCGAACGGGTAACCGGAAACCGTGACCTGGCCGTCGGGATCAATGCCAACCTGGACCGGCACGCTTCCGCCCGGTTTGACGCCGGGCAACTGGGTGGTCAGGGAAGCTTCGTGCTTTTGCGAGCCCGCCGAAACCATGAAGAAAAGCAGAAGCACGAACAGGATGTCCAGCATCGGTGCGATCTGAAATCCAAATTCGCCGTCGCCCACTGAGCTTGCCATAACTTTTTCCTTAGTTTGCCGCCGACCCGCCGGCTCCGGCGGCGGGCGCTGGATGGTTATTATTGCCGCCGATCAGGACGGCAAACGATACCGTGCCGATGCCCGCCGTCCCGCAGGTCGTCATCAGGTCCGATACGTTACTATACTCGACATTTTTGTCCGCGCGAATCACGACGGAAGCGTCCGGACTTTGCTGATGTTGGGAGGCCAGGGCCGATTGCATCGCATCCGCCGAGGGATAGGAAACGCCGTCGAGGGAAAAGAGGGCCACTTTGTTGATGCTGTCCCAGCCGACATTAACCACGATTTCGTTCCTGTGACTTTTTTCCGACGGCTTCGCATGTTTGGCATCGGCCAGTTGCAGGTTGGGGTCTTTCTTGAGCACTTCGGTTGAGGTGATCGCCATGAAGAACAACATCAGCACGAGCAGCACGTCGACCATGGGCGCGACCTGAAATTCCGGGTCTCCATCGGTATCGATGCGCCTGCGCTTGCGCTGACGTTTGACGATCTCAGAAGCCATGACGCGGGTATCGGTTAAATTCTAGGTGTCCCAGTCGAGCACCGTATGGCAATTCGGACACGGGGAGGTCCCCACCGTGATCGGCGCGTTGCACGAGGGGCAGTTGGTGGTGACGTTGCGGGCGACTTTTTGCGAAACACCCGAGCGCATCGGCCGCGAGCGACCCGACTCGGTCCCAAAATTCTCGCCGATGCGCACGCCCGCAAGCTGCTCGTAGGGGATGTCATCAAGCAGGCGGTAAACCTGCGATTCGGCATGCAGGATGGCGCTCTGTGCGCGGGAGCGCAAAATATAAAAGAAAATGAAGGCCGGCACCGCGACCACCAGGCCCGACATCGTGGCGACAAGCACCTCGCCGATCTTGCCCGCCAGGAGGGACGGATTCTGAATGCCGTTGTCTCCCAGGGCCTTGAACGCGCCGATCATGCCCCAGACCGTGCCGGTCAGCCCGATCATCGGGGAGACCACGCCGATGACGGAAAGATAGGTCGTATTGGTCTTCAAATCATTGGCCTCACGCAAGGCCGTTTCCTCGACGATGAATTCGACCGCGTCCTTGCTGCGTCCGATCCGTTCCAGGCCGTTGCCGAGCACGTTGCTCAGGAAGCAGGGGTTGGCCTGGCAGATGTTCCACGCCTCCTGGTAATTGCCGGCCTTGAAGGCCTCCTTCAGCCGGGCGATCAAGGCGGGAGGCGCCAGCTTTTTGGCGCGCAGGATCACGAAACCCTCCGCCGTAAACCAGACGAGGCAAACCGAGGCGAAACCAAGGGCAATCATGACATAACCGCCCTGGAAAAGCATGTCCACAAGGCGCGTCTCTTTGACCGTCCCGGCGACCTCGGGAGCAGCGCCATTGGCACCATTGGCCCCGGCATCCGCTCCTGTGGCGGGAGCGGCGGACCCGGTGCCGCCGGCGGGCGCAGGTGCAGGCGTGCCCGCATCCTGGGCGGGCAGCGAATTGAGCAGAAGAGAGGAAGTCAACAACACGAGGGCGAGCAAGCCGGCCTGCAGCGCGGTGGATCGGATGGAGGGCATAATCAAATCAGGATTCCAGGGAAGGGCGTTTCGTGTTTATGACGGAAAAGCTATTCGATGCCAATTCCCGGATTTTGATCGCGCAAAGTCTTGGCGAGTTGCTCGGCCTCGGCCACAAGATTGGGATTTTGGTAAAACATCGTCTTGACGGTCAGGAAAGCTTCCAGGGCCTGCTGCGGTTTCTTTTGCGCTTCCAACGCCTTGCCGTAAACCAAAAAAGCCTTCGCATACGTCGCCCCGTCCGTCGGCGAAGGGGCGATGTTTTTATTCGCCTCGTCCACGATCGGCTGCACTGCGGCGAGCGCCTCGTCGATTTTACCCGCCTCGAAACTCATCTCGGCCTCGCTTGCTTTCGCCACATTTTCATAGGCGCTGTGGGGATAGAGCTGACCGATCTGATTATAAATCGCCTGCGCTTTATCAAGCATGCCGACTTGCGAGTAGTTGTCCCCAAGTTGCGCCATCGCATCGACGACCCATCCGACGGGCAGGCCGGCGAATTGTTGCACCACAGGTTCCAGAGTGGCAATCACGACGCCAGGAGGCACCCCAGGCTTCTCCACCTTGGTCACCGCAGCCGGTGTTGCCATGTTGACTGATTTAATGTCGGAGAGATAATAGGGAACTTTGGCAATGCCTCCGCCGGAAGTGGCACTCTGCACCATGACCTGATCAAAATTGACGCCGATAATCTGCCCGGTGATGACCGTTCCATCCCGCTTGACGATCTGATCGTCCGCCATCGAGCTAAGACCCGGAAGGATAAACGCCAAGGCCATAACCAAGACCGGACCGACCCATTGGCGAAATAATAAAGAGCCTATCACCATTAAAACAATTTAGCACCATTTGTCGTTGCTGCGTCAATGGAAACGCTACTTTTTCCGAAAAAAATCGTTTAAACGTTTCCCATTGAACCTTATCCATGCCTAACTTCGGATCGTGTCGGCTAATCAGCCGGCAAATCGTGGTCTAGATTGAAAGTCCTATGATTCTCGTTACTGGTGGCACCGGATTCGTCGGACAGGAAGTGGTCTGCAAGCTCCTTGGCCTCGGCTACCAGGTGCGGCTTCTGGTTCGCCACCCGGAACGGGCCGGCCGTTTCGCTCATCATCCTCGGATCGAACTCTGCCCGGGCGACGTGCTCCGGCCGGAGACGCTCCCCGCCGCGATGGCCGGCGCGCAGGCGGTCATCCATCTCATCGGCATCATCGCCGAGACCTCGCGCGTCACCTACGAGCAGGCCCACACGGAGGCAACCCGCAATCTCCTGGCCGCAGCGCAACAAGCCGGCGTCACCCGCTGGGTGCAGATGAGCGCCATCGGCACACGGCCCCACGCCAACTCACGCTACCACCTGACCAAATGGGAGGCGGAGGAACTCGTCCGGCAAAGCGGGCTCGATTGGACCATCCTGCGACCCTCGTTGATCTACGGCTACGATGAACACGACCGGCTCCTCAACCTGCTGCGGTTCGCGCTGGGCTGGCCGCTCGATTTCATCCAGTTCTATTCCTTCCCGCTTCTTGATGGCGGCGCGCCGCTCATCCAGCCGGTCAGCGTCCGCGAAGTCGCCCATTGCTTCGCCCACGCCCCCGCGAAAGAGGCGGCGATCGGCCAGACCTTTGATCTCGTCGGTCCGGTCGCCTTTTCCTGGCGCGAAATGGTGCTCAAAATCGTGACGGCGCTGGGCAAGCAGGGCATCTACGAGGGCATTCCGCTCCTGCTCATCCTGCGCAAACTACTCTGGCTGACGACGATCCTTCTTCCCTGCCTGCTCATCGCGGGCCTGGCGACGCACGAGATCAACCTCACCCTGGCCGAAGCCGGCGCGGGCCTCTGGGCCGTCCTTGTGCTCACCGCCATCCGGTGGCGCACCACGATTCTCTATGGCATTCCCGGCACGCCGCTTGTCCTCGTCGGCGAAGCGATTAACGCCTTCGCGCCCCGCGGCCTGCAATTCAGCGAAGTCATTAAAATGGCGAGGGAAGACAACATCGGCGATCCCCGTCCCGCCGCCGAGACGTTCGGCTACGCACCCGAGACCTTCGAGCAGGGTTTGGCGAAAATCTATGAGATTTAACGGAATTACCAAATTTACGGAATTAACGGAATTTTTTGAGAAAGGCTTTGGACAGGATTAACAAGATTTACACGATTGGAAAGAGCCACGGTTGAAGGAGGACGGAAGCCATCCTGCTTTCATTCCGTTTATTTGGGAAATTTGTAATTCCGTTACTGTCTTCCACACTTGCCCGAATGCGGAGAGAGCTTTATTTCCCGCTATTTTCGGGCATCCTCTTTTTTTCCGCCTTTATGTCATTCCCTGCCTTTCGACTCGTTTTTTTGTGCCTCGCCCTTCCGGGCCTGGGCCTGGTTGCGCGCGCCGGAATGACTCTTGATACGCCCTATACGAACCGGGGCAAAACCGATTTCGACACCGCCCTGCAACTTCTCAATCCCTACGGCACCTGGTCGAAGATCAATGGCAAATGGGCCTTCACGCCGACTGATCACGAGGCACCCTACACCGATGGCCGCTGGATTTACACCGAGTATGGCTGGTACTGGAAGGGCCGTCTTCCCCATAGCTGGGTGACGGAACATTACGGCTATTGGAAACGCGGCGCGAACAAGGTCTGGTCGTGGTATCCGGGGCCTTACTGGCTGCCGGAGATCGTCGAGATTCGCGCCACGTCGAAGTATATCGGCTGGCGCAGCGCGGCGGTCGACGAAGAGGGCAACTACGTCGAGCCGCCGATCGACCGTTACAGCAAGGCGGACGAGTGGAGCTTTGTCACGCTCGTGCAATTTGCCAATCCGATCACGCCGGACATCGTGGCCAAACCCGACGTGGCTGAAAAGGAACTCGATGAATCGACCGATTGCCGCCACACCTATCTCACCTATCGTGAAATCGACCGTCCCGGTCCGCATCCCGCCGATTTTGCCGATCTCTGCCGGGATGGCGGCATGCTGGCGCCGCCCAGCTTGAGCGACGAAGCGGCGGCCCTGGCGCCTCCTCCGAAAACTGTGATGGCGAGTTCAACGGCGGCCATCATGAACGGCACCAACCAGCCTGCGCTCCTCGGCGCCCAGATCGATCCCACAGCCGACACGCGCAAGGTGAAATACTGGATCACAATGAGCCTTCCCACCTTCTGGACAGCGCCGCCGTCCGACGCCAAACCGGAGGAGATTTATCTCTACCGTCCCGATTTCTACCAAGACGAGGACGGCATCGCGCGACGCATCACGCTTTGGTTCAACCCGCAAACGCGGACGACGCTGAAGGATTTGCTGGGGGAGATCCCTCCAAGCGGAAAAACCACGGCGACGACCGCGCCTTCGGGTCCGGCCACGCCCGCCATCCCCGCTTCAGGCGATGATCCGTTCCGCAGCCCGCTGGATGATTCGTATGCTCCCAGTCCGGGCAGCACGAACCACCCGGTCAATTCCTCGACCAAAAGTAAAAGTCCCGCGCCTTCGGGCCTCAACACCTCGACGACGAATCAGAATTAGAAATGCGGTATCCATGCAGTTTGTAGCGGTCGAAGGAACAGCGCCGAATAAAGGCTGAAAAAGTGCGACGGTCACAGACCGCCGCTACATTAAACGGCCTTCGGCGGCGTCACCATCGAAGTCGAGGGAGCCGTCGTCATGGCGGAAGAAGAGGTGCCGCGGCCATCGTGGGCGGTGATGACGCGCGCGCCCTGGCGGCGGGTGAAGAACGCCCAGACCCAGCGGATGACCACCGTCAGCTTGTTGGTGAAGCCGACCAGGAAGAGAATGTGCACGCCGAGCCACGCCAGCCAGGCGAGGAAACCGCTGAACTTCACCGGCCCAATCATGGCCACGGCACGCGAATGGCCGATGGTCGCCATCGTCCCCTTGTCCCAATAAACAAACGGATCGCGCTGATCGGGCCGCATGTTGGTGTCGATCAATTCGGCTTCAATCGTCCTGGCCACGAACTGGCCCATCTGGATCGCGGCGGGCGAAACGCCCGGAACCGGCGTGCCGTCCTTGTTGAGAATGAAGGCGATGTCGCCTATCGCAAAAACCTCGGGATGGCTGGGAATGCTGAGATCGGGATTCACCTTGATGCGTCCCGCGCGGTCGATATCGACGCCGAGCGTGCGCGTGATCGGATTGGCGCCGACGCCTGCGGCCCAGACAATCGAGGCCGCCTGGAGCGTCTCCATCACGTCGGGTTTTTCCTTGGCCGAGACGACGACGCTATGCTCCTTGATGTCCTTCACCATCGTATTGAGGCGCACTTCGACGCCGATGTCCTCGAGCTGGCGCAGGGCGCTGGCGGAAAGATCGCGCGGCAGGTGCATCAGGATGCGGTCGGCGGCCTCGATCAAAATCACCCGCACCTTTGTCGGGTCGATCTTGCGGAAATCATGGCGCATCACGAAACGGCCCAGTTCCTTGCAGGCACCCGCGAGCTCCACCCCGGTCGGTCCGCCGCCGACGATGACGACGGTCATCAGCTTTTTCACTTCCTCGGCATCTTCGCTCAGCTCGGCCTTTTCAAAGGCGAAAAGAATCTCGCGGCGGATGCGCAGCGCGTCATTGATCGATTTCAACCCCGGCGCGTGCTCGGCCCATTCGGGATGGCCGAAGTAACTGGTCACGCCGCCCAGCGCGATGACGAGATAATCATAGTTGAGGCTGCGATCCGACATCACCACGGTGCGGGTCTTGAGATCAATCGCCTCGACCTTGCCCAGGTGGACGCAGATATTTTCCTGATCGCTGAGAATCGAGCGCAAAGGCTTGGCGATTTCCACCGCGGAGAGCGTCGCCGTCGCCACCTGGTAAAGGAGCGGCTGGAAGAGGTGATGATTCTGCCGGTCGATCAGCGTGATCCGCGCGTTGGTATTGCGCAGCGACTTGGCCAGATTCAGCCCGCCAAAACCGCCTCCGAGGACGACAATATGGGGATTCTTCCGATTGATCGGCGTTGCGGCGGCGGTTTCGCCGGCGGGCGCGTCGGGTAAGGGGGCGGTTGCGGTTCCGGACATCGGCGAAACTATACACAGCGCACGCGCGATGGCAAACGTCATTGAATGAACTTTTCCTCGCTCTGGCATTGGCGTTAAAAACAGCGATTGCGCCGCGCGCCAACCTCCCTAATTGTATCTTGTTCGAGTTATTCTTAACATCCTCCCACCCCTCTTTACGCAGGCGAATCATTCAGTTAGTCTTTCCCACCAGTGAGCGTTTTCGATACTCCGGCAGGACCAACCACCATGAGCGAACCCGCGCCGCGCCGGCCCGGCGGGCGGATGGCGTCGCGCCCGCTCCATTTCATCTGGCTGGCGGACGGGTCCGGGTCGATGCGCGTCGAGGGCAAGATCCAGGCGCTCAACCACGCCATTCGGGAGGCGATCCCCCACATGCGCGACGCCGCGCAGGACAACCCCCACGCGACCGTTTTCGTCAATGCCATCCGTTTCGCCGATGAAGCGCATTGGATGGGCGACAAGCTCACGCCCGTGTCCGAATTCCGCTGGCAGGACATCGAAGCCGCCGGCGCGACCGCCATGGGCGAGGCCATCACCATGGTGGGCGAAGCGCTGCAACCGCCGCTGATGACCGACCGCGCCCTGCCGCCCGTGATCGCCCTCGTCACCGACGGCCTGCCCACCGACGACTTTCAGGCGGGACTCAGCCATCTCATGTCGAAGCCCTGGGGCCGCAAGGCGCTGCGCATTGTCGTGGCCATCGGCGAAGATTCCTCTTCAAACGAAGCGCAGGAAATTTTCCGCGCCTTCATGGCCAACGATTCCCTCCGCCCCTTTCACGCCAACAATCCCGAAGCCCTCGCCGAGCAGATTCGCTGGGTCTCCACCGCCGTGCTGAAATCGGTCTCCTCGCCGGCGGGCCAGAACTCCGATGGGGCCTCGGGCTGGACGACTTCCCTGCCCCTGCTGACGGGAGTCGATGCCACGGGACCGGACGAGGCGGACGTATGGTGAGGTCGTTGCGATGGACGGCGCTCAGCGCCAGCGTGCGGGGAGCTTCCCACGAGAAAAACGGCCAGGGCAACCAGGACGCCGTGCGGCTGAAAAATCCTTCCGGCACCGACGATGTCCTCATCATGGCGCTGGCGGACGGCCACGGCAGCACCCGCAGCTTTCGGAGTGAGCGCGGTTCGGCGATGGCGGCCGAATGCGCCTTGCGCGAGCTGCGCCGTTTCGTGCAGCGACTCGGCCCCGACGCCCCGCTCAGCCGGGTGCGCCATCAGGCCCAAAATCGGTGGCCGAAGGATTTGATTGAGGCCTGGAAAAAAGCCGTGCGCGCCGACCTCGCCGTCCGTCCTTTTTCGCAGCTTGATTTCGCCGCCTTTCCCGAGCGGCCGCCCGTGCTCAAGCCGGACGAGGAACTCCCCGTCAGCGCCTACCTCGCCTACGGCGCGACCCTCGTCGCCGTGGCCGTCACCCGGCGCTATATCCTCTATTCCCAATTGGGCGACGGCGACATCCTCTCCGTGCAGGGCGATGGCACCGTCTTGCGTCCCCTCCCGCGCCAGCACGAATACATGGCCAACCAGACCGTCTCGCTTTGCTCCCATCTCGCGCACGAGAAATTCCAAATCCGTGTCGATGCCATGCGCAGCCCCACCCCCGCGCTGATCATGCTTTCCACCGACGGCTACGCGAATTGCTTCGGCTACGACGAGGAATTTTACCAGGTCGCCTCCGATTTCCTTTCCTACCTGCGCAATGAAGGGACGGCGTTCGTGCGGGAAAAGCTGGAGGGCTGGCTCGGTCAATCCTCGCACGACGGGAGCGGGGATGACATCACCGTGGGCCTGGCCGCGCGCGAAAATGCGCTTACCTTGCCGGCCAAGTCCGCCGCAAAGTCGGGCTGAATGAATTTTCCCTGCGCATGAACACTTTTCGTCCGGGACAAACCGTTTGGCTGGAGATTTCCGGGGAACGCTGCGAAATCGTGGACCTGATCGGCTCCGGCGGGCAGGGCCAGGTTTACCACACCTCGATCAACGGTGAGGACTGCGCGTTGAAGTGGTACTTTTCCCACAGCGCCACCGACCACCAGCGCACCGCCATCGAGCGCCTGATCCACAAAGGGCCGCCGAATAACCGCTTTCTCTGGCCGCTCGACACCGCCGTCTGCCAGGGCCTGACCAGCTTCGGGTACATCATGCCGCTGCGCGAACCGCGCTACCGGAGCATGTCCGAGTTGATGAGCCGCGTGGTCGACCCGACTTTCAAGACGCTCACGACCATGGCGCTCGAACTCGCCGACAGCTTTCTGCGGCTCCATTCGCTCGGCTTTTGCTACAGCGACATTTCCTTCGGGAACATCTTTTTCGATCCGGTCACGGGCGAGATTTCGATCTGCGACAACGACAACGTCGCCGTCGACGGCGAGGGCTACAGCGATGTGCTCGGCACGCCCCGCTTCATGGCGCCCGAGATCGTGCGGGAAGAGGCGCGGCCCAACATCGGCACCGATCTCTATTCGCTCGCCGTCATTCTCTTCTACATGTTCATGGTCCACCATCCCCTCGAAGGCCGGCGCGAAAGGGAGATCGGCTGCCTCGACCTGCCCGCCATGAAAAAGCTCTACGGCACCGACGCGCTCTTCATCTTCGATCCCAAGCATGGCGCGAACCGGCCCGTCGCCGGCGTCCACAACAACGCGCTGCTCTTCTGGAATTTGTACCCCGGCTATGTGCGCGACATCTTCACCCGCGCCTTCACCGAAGGCCTGCGCGATCCCGGCGCGCGCGTGCGCGAAAGCGAGTGGCGCTCGGTTTTCACCCGGATGCGCGACCAGATTTATTACTGCCACCATTGCGGCGCCGAGAATTTCCTGGCCGACGAGGGCGACCAACCGGTTCCACTGGCCCAACAAAGCTGCTGGTTCTGCCACGAAGCGCCCGTTCCGCCCATGCGCCTGATCATGGGCCGCCACTCCATCGTCCTCAACCAGGACACCCTCCTCTTCCCGCACCATCTCGATCCGAACCGGCGCAACGACTACTCCGAACTCCTGGCCGAGATGGTCCCCCACCCGAAGCGGCCCGATGTCTGGGGCCTGAAAAATGTCTCCGGCCAGAATTGGAGCACCGTTCCGCCCTCCGGCGCGCCCATCGTCGAGGTGCCATCCGGTCGCTCGGTCTCGCTCGTGCCCGGCCTCCACATCCGCTTCGGAACTTCCGAAGGGACGATATTGTAATTATTTGCCATCGCCAAAAGAATGCCAAGCGGTTAGCATTCCTGCATGTTGCAAAGAACCTTCAGCCGCAAGGGAGGACAAGCGCGTTCGGCTCGTAAAACACGAGCCAATCGCGCCAAGGCTGCGGCCTATTGGAAAGCTGTACGCGCGGGTTTGGTCGCACCTCCCCGTCGTTATCGGAAACCTCCCACGGCAGATGAAATTCGCAGGAAGCTTGCGCCCTTCTGCCGTCGCCATGGAATCAGTCGGTTGGAGATTTTCGGGTCGAACGCACGCGGAGAAGCCGGTCGGAACAGCGATGTCGATCTCATCGCCACCTTCCATGTCAACCCCGGCCTCGGCTTCTTTGCCATGGAAGAAGAGATGAGCGCGATTTTGGGCGTTCCCGTCCATCTCCTGACGCGAGAGTCCGTGGAAACCATGTCCAATCCCTATCGTCGAAACTCGATCCTCGCCGATGCGCGTGTCATTTACCATGCTCAAGCCCGCTCCTAAAAACCCGGACAACGCCCACCTGCACGACATGCTGGAGGCGGCGCGGCTGATCCGGGTTTATATGCGCAAGGTCAGCTTTGACGAATTTTGGCATGACAACGAGAAGCGCGATGCGGTTGCCTTGCGCCTCTCCATCATCGGGGAGGCGGCTTCACATGTCAGCCCGGCCGCGCAAAAAGCATTGCCCTCGATTCCCTTCAAGCAGATTCGCGGGCTGAGAAATCGCATCGCGCACGATTATGGAGCGATCGATTTCAAGATTGTCTGGAACGTGACGCAAAAGGAGATCGCACCTCTCATCTCCGCGCTCGAAGCTTATCTTGGGAAGAAGTCATGATAAAGAATTGAGAAACCGATCTGCCGCCCTCCGCTTTGCTGCCGTGCGCGGCTACTGCCCTCCGCAGGAGCATTTTGATTGTCCCTCCGCAGAGGCGGGCGTATTCTTCAGGATTACCCAAAGTCGATTTTATGCACAACCGTCTTTCCCTCTCCCGCGAAAGCTTCCGGGAACTGGCCCATCGCGGCAACCTGATCCCGGTTTACCGCGAGATCATCGCCGACATGGAGACGCCCGTTTCCGCCTTTCACAAGATTGACACGGGCGACCACTCGTTCCTGTTCGAGTCGGTGGAAAAGGGCAACAAATTCGCGCGCTACTCGTTTCTTGGCGCCAGCCCGCATCTCATCTTCCAGGCGCGCGGCAAAAACATCACCCTGCGCGAAGGCGCTGAGCAACGCGCCTACACGGTCGAGCACGATCCGCTGCGCGAGCTCGAGCACCTCATGGCCGGTTACCGTCCCGTTCCTGTCGACAACCTGCCTCTCTTCTACGGCGGCGCGGTCGGCTATCTCGGCTTCGAGGCGGTCACCGAGTTCGAGCCCACCGTGCCCCGCGCAAAAAAGGACGACCTCAACGTGCCCGACGCCTACTTCTTCGTCACCGATACGCTGCTGATTTTCGATCATCTCGAACGCCGCATCAAAATCGTCGCCAACGCGCACGTCTCCGATCCAACCCATGCTGATGCCGCCTATGACGAAGCCGTCGCGAAGATCGAGGAACTCGAAGGCCGCCTCGCGCGCGCTGTGCCCGGACGCCTGCTTCCGGTCTTCGCCCATGTCGAGCCGCTTGAACCGGCGATCAACATGACCCGCGACCAGTACGTGAAAATGACCGAGGCGATGCAGGAATACATCCGCGCCGGCGACATCTTCCAGGTCGTGCCGTCGCAGCGCTTCGAGGTGCCGTTCGATCACCCGCCAATCGATCTCTACCGCGCGCTGCGGCTGATCAATCCGTCGCCCTACATGTTCATTCTCAAGCTCGGCAACATGGCGCTCGTCGGCTCGTCGCCGGAACTGCACGTGCGCTGCGAGGAGGGCAAAGTGCAAATCCGCCCCATTGCTGGAACGCGTCCGCGCGGCCAGACGCCCGAGGAGGACGACGCGCTCACCACGGAACTGCTCGCCGATCCGAAGGAACGCGCCGAGCACGTCATGCTCGTCGATCTCGCCCGCAATGACGTGGGCCGCGTCTGCCAGTTCAACACCGTGCGCCTGACCGATTTCATGATCACCGAGCGCTACTCGCACGTCATGCACATCGTCTCCAACGTCGAGGGCGAACTCACGCCGGGCCATTCCGCCTACGACGTGATGCGCGCAACATTTCCCGCCGGGACGGTCAGCGGCTCGCCCAAGATTCGCGCGATGCAGATCATCGCCGACCAGGAACCGACCTGCCGTGGCACTTATGCGGGCGCGGTCGGCTACTTCGGCTTTTCCGGCAATCTCGACTCGTGCATCGCCATCCGCACGGTGCTGCTCAAGGACGGCAAAGCTTACCTCCAGGCCGGCGGCGGACTCGTCGCCGACTCGACGCCGCTCGGCGAATACCAGGAATCGATCAACAAAGCCAAGGCCGGGCTGAAGGCGCTCGCCATGGCGAAGTTGTTTTGAGACACTTGACAGAACGTCAAGTATAGTTTACACATTAATTCAAGAAGGACGAGGTGCTTAAGCCAGGGAAATATAGGGTGGAGGCTTTTCAAGTCGGCCTTGGCAAGACTCCCTACCAGGATTGGTTGCAGTCTCTCGACAAAAAAACACGCATGAGGATTGTCGACCGTGTTGGGCGGTTGGAAAAAGGACATTTTGGTGATTACAAGAAGATCGATCAGAGTCTCTATGAATTGCGTTTCTTTTTCGGTCCAGGTTATCGAGTTTATTTCGGAGATTATCGCGGAACGTTGATTCTACTTTTGATGGGAGGAGATAAAAAATCGCAAGCCCGCGATATAAGAACGGCACAACAATACTGGAAGATTTTTCAGGAGGACAATTCATGACAAAGAGAACAAAAAGTTTCGGAGTTCCCGTTGAGAAGATTCACCTCGAATTTCTTCGAGATCGCGAGAGTGCCAGGCTCGCCATTGAAGTAGCCATCGAAGAATTCCAAAAGGACAATGACGTCGAGGCTTTGCTCGACACCCTGCGTCTCGTGGCAAAGGCCCAGGGCGGATTGGCCAAACTTGCGCGCAAGGCTTCCGTCAGCCGCCAGGCGCTGCATGAGGCGCTCTCTTCGAACGGCAATCCGCGTTTGCGAACCTTCAAAAACGTGATCGAGAGCCTCGGCCTGCGCATCAGGATCGAACCATTGAAATCCCGCGTTAAGGTTGCTCGCGTTGCGTAAAATTTGGTTTATCTGGAAATTTTGGTAATTTAGTCCTGATTTCCTCCGCCCATGCTCCTCATTATCGATAACTACGACTCGTTCACCTACAATCTCGTCCAATACTTCGGCGAACTGGGCGCGGAGCCGGTCGTGAAGCGCAACGACGAAATCAGCATCGCGGCCATCGAGGCGCTCCAGCCCGAGGCGGTCGTCATTTCGCCCGGCCCGTGCACGCCGAAGGAAGCTGGCATCTCCAACGACGTCATCGCGCAGATCGGGCCGCACCTGCCCGTCCTCGGCGTCTGCCTCGGACACCAGTGCATCGGCCACGTCTACGGCGGCGCGGTCGTGCGCGCGGGACGCCTCATGCACGGCAAAACATCCCCTATTTTACACGACGGCACCGGCGTCTTCGCGAATCTCCCCAGCCCTTTCGATGCGACGCGCTACCACTCGCTCATCATCGATCCGCCGACCGTCCCTGACACGCTCATCGTGAATGCCCACACGGCCGAGGGCGAAATCATGGGCGTACGGCACAAGGAATTTCCGATCCACGGCGTGCAGTTCCATCCCGAATCGATCCTCACCCGCCACGGCAAGGACCTGCTCAAGAATTTCCTCCGCATCACCAGCGACTACCACGCGAAGAAAAAAGCCGCCTGAGCAACCGAATTTTTGACGGAATAACGGAATTTTTTGGAATGGGATTAATAAGATTAAAATGATGTCCTATCGCTTTTTATTTTGTTTCCTCATCTTGCTTGAGGTTTGTTGCATTCTCGGCTGGTTTTGGTGCTGTTATATCCAGTCTTCGGCATCTCGCGTACCCGACCCTTCAACTTCCCGCACCATCCCTTTCAACAACCATGGCGAGATCGTTTATCTCACACCCTTTGAAGACAAAGCTCCCTTCGGCTGCCTCGAAGCGGGTATTATTATAGGATTAGCCGGAGAATGGGTTCGCAGACGTTGTGACTTTAATTTTAGACGCACTGAGCTTAACTGAAGGTTCAGAACCTGATTCCCAATTTCGTTAATTTGGAGCTAATTCCGTTAATTCCGTCTAAAAATTCCTCTCTCCATGAAACACCTCCTCCAAAATCCCGTCTACAAAATGGCCTGCGACCAGTTCGACGCCGTCGCCGATTTCATGAACATCCCGGAACCGCTGCGCGAGCGCACCAAGCTCCCCAAGCGGCTCGTCACCGTTTCGATTCCGGTGCGGATGGATTCCGGCGAGGTCAAAGTCTACGAGGGCCACCGCGTCCAGCATCATCTTACGCTCGGGCCAACCAAGGGCGGACTCCGCTACCACCCGAGCGTTGAACTGGGCGAAGTCGCCGCGCTTGCGATGTGGATGAGCTGGAAATGCGCCCTGGCCGATCTCCCCTACGGCGGCGCGAAAGGCGGCGTCGCCATCGACCCAAGGAAATTTTCCATCGGCGAACTCGAGCGCGTCACCCGCCGCTACACCAGCGAAATGATCCCCTTCATCAGCCCGCAAACCGACGTGATGGCACCCGACATGGGCACGAACGAGCAGACCATGGCGTGGATCATGGACACCTACTCGCACCAGATCGGCCACGCCGTTCCCAGCATCGTCACCGGCAAGCCGGTCAGCATTGGCGGCTCGCTCGGGCGCAAGGAGGCCACCGGACGCGGCGTCGCCTTCCTCGCCGACCGCGTCATCGAACTCCTCAAGCTGCCCGAGGACAGCCGCGTCATCGTGCAGGGCTTCGGCAACGTCGGCAGCTATGCCGCGGCGGGCATGGCCAAGTATGGCGCGCGCATCGTCGGCATCAGCGATGTCAGCGGCGGCATCTATAATCCGAAGGGCCTCGACCTCGCGGCGCTCGAGGAGCACGTCGCGCGCAGCGGCAGCGTCGCCGGATTTCCGGGCGGCGACAAAATCTCCAACGAGGATCTGCTCGTCCAGCCCTGCGAAGTCCTCATCCCGGCGGCGATGGACCGCGTCATCACGGAAAAGAACGCGGGCAAAATCCAGTGCCGCATTTTAGCCGAGGGCGCGAACGGCCCCACCACGGTCGAGGCCGACGCCATCCTGCGCCAGCGCCCCGAAATCTTTGTCATCCCCGACATCCTCTGCAACTCGGGCGGCGTCATCGTCAGCTATTTCGAATGGGTGCAGGATTTGCAAAGCTTCTTCTGGGCCGAGACGGAAATCTTCGACAAGCTCTACCGCATCCTCGGGCGCACGCTCGAAACCGTCCTCAAGGAGGCGCGCAAACACAACATCGACCATCGCACGGCCGCCCTCTCGATCGGCATCCAAAAGGTCGTCGACGGCAAGGCCATCCGGGGACTCTTCCCGTAATTATGTCACCGAAGATTTCCTTACCGTTCCTTCTGGTCATGGCGGCGCTGATCCTGGCCTGCTCCGCCATCGCCCGCGCCGCGGACGACAGCGACGCCTCCGCTTCGCCCGCGCCCGATGCCGTCCCCGGCAAGCCGACGGGCCGGATGATCACGCTCAGCGATTTCGGCGCGGAAGACCTCGCCTATCTCGCAGTCCCGGTCACGCCGCCCGCCCTCGGCATCGTCCTCGTCCCCGACGCCTATGGCCTCGATGATTTCACCAAGGCCGAGGCGATGCGCCTGGCCGGCCTGGGCTATCTCGTCGTCGCCATTGATATCTATAATGGCAAGCAACTGACCGATCCGGGCGACCTGGCGAATCTCGTCGCCAACCTCAACGCCGCCACGGTCATGAAAACCGTCGACGCCGGCATCCGCTTCTTCCATGACAGCCCGAAATTTCGCGTCGATCACGTCGTCGCCATGGGATGGGGCACCGGATCGAGTTATGTCTTCCAGGCCGCGCGCGAAAACAAGACGCTCGACGGCGCGATCACCTTTTACGGACCGGTCGTCACCTCCGACCATGTGATCGGGAAATTTGTCGCGCCCCTTTGCGCGGTCTATCCGCTCAATGATCCCGTCGCCACGCGCGACAACGTCCTCGGCTTCCAGCAGCGCATGAAGGACGACGGCAACGACTGCGAGGCCTGGTTCATCGCCGCCGGCGCGGGCTGGTCCCACCCCAAAAGCAAGACCTACAATCCGGTCGAGGACAAGGAAGCCTGGAAAGTCGCCCTTCCCTTCCTCATCCGCATCGGCGCCGAACCGGTGAAGCCCCGGGGCGATTCCATCCTCGACAAGGCCAAGGACAAAATCGAAAGCATTTTCCAGTAGCGCGACAGCCAACGAATTTTGACGGAATTACCAAATTTACGGAATTAACGGAATGACCAAATTGCCAGATTAACCAAATTTCCAAATGGAAGAATAGGTTGAGTTGAGCAATCTTTCATCCGGAGCTACCCATGACCTCCTGGCGTCTCCTCATTCACGGCCCCGCCTCTCCCGCGCGGAACATGGCCATCGACGAGGCGCTTTTGCGCGAGGTCCGCGAACCGGTGTTGCGCCTCTATGAGTGGGGCGTCCCCGCCGTAAGCCTCGGCTATTTCCAACCCTCTGCGCTGTCTGGAGAACGCCCCTTTGTCCGCCGTTACACCGGCGGCGGTCTCGTCGATCACGCGCATGACGTGACTTACACCATTGTTTTGCCAAGGAATCATCCGTGGATGGAGCTATCCATGCCGGACAGCTACTGCAAAATTCATCTTGGCGTGCAGGCCGCCCTCGCCGCGTGCGGCATCGCCAGCGAACTCACCCCCGCCCCGCGCACCGTCGAATCGGACGCCTGCTTCGCCAAACCGGTCCGCTTCGATATCGTCGCCGCCGAGCGCAAATTGAGCGGCGCCGCCCAACGCCGCACCCGCGAAGGCCTTCTCCATCAAGGCAGCATCCTTCTGCCCGACCCCGCGCGAAACGCCGATCTCCGCGCCGCTTTTCCCCAGGCTTTTGCGGCCCGGCTCGAACTCGCCCTGGCCCCCGGCGAACTTACCCCCGCCGAATCCACCCGCGCCGACGATCTCGAACGCAACCGCTATGCCACTGAGACGTGGAACAGGGCACGCTAACGGTTCAGGTAATCCCAACATCGCGGAGTTGGATGCGTTGATCTCGAAAACAGTCGGAATCCTGTGGCTCACCAAACTTCCACAAGCGGCGCTGCGCCTTAACGGCCGCAGTAAACAGCACCACTGCCACAAGCATCATCACTAAAACCGTCCAAAGCGGAATCGGTTTGTTGTCTTCCCCCGGCAAGGGCGTGGGCGGAAAGATGGAAATGTATATTCCGATGAGCGCGAATACCCCGAACATGCCGCTGATCCCCATGCCTAGCATAGCGAGGGGTAGGAGCAAATTTTTCAAAGTGCGCTGTCTCTTAAGCTTGCGAAGCTCCGTCGGCTCCAGATAATGATAGGTGACAAACGTCACTTGGGTTGTCCTCGCGGCCGCATGGCCGGCCAGTATCATCAGGGGGAGCAATAGTATCGTGAATGCGGTGTTCGTGCGTGATGCGTATTGAAGCAACCAGAGGCATCTCACTTCCTTGCGGTGCCCCCATTCATTCGCAGGGATTTCCGGGAAGCGGGCGACGACATCCTGAACATAGTCCTGGACGCCAAAGTTGGCGTTCTGGCCCTGCTTGATGTGCTCTTGGAGAAGCGTCATGGAGGCTTGAGTATGAACCGGTTTTGGGGCTTAGTCACGGCGCTAAATCAAGCCGGAATCTGCAAGATCGATCAGCCAAAAAATAGACCCAAAATAACCGCATTACTTGTTGTGAAAAAATAGCTTTTTCGGCTACAATTATCTGCTTATGGCAGACCCGAAAAAACCAGCCTCAAACGAAGGCGGCGACGAAATTCTCAACTTTGATTCAAGTGTCAGTGAAGGCAGTTACGACGCCTCAAAATTAGGCAAGTTGGAGGGCCTGGAAGCGGTCCGCAAAAAGCCCGGGATGTACATCGGGGGCACCGACGAACGGGCGCTCCACCATTGCATTTCCGAGGTGCTCGACAACTCGATCGACGAGCATCTCGCCGGTTACGGCAAGAAAATCGAAGTCACCGTCCACGTCGACGGCTCCATTTCCATCCGCGACGAAGGCCGCGGCATCCCGGTCGACATCCACCCGATCTACAAGATTCCCGGCGTCGAAATGGTCCTCACCACGCTCCACTCCGGCGGCAAGTACGGCCAGGGCGGCTACATTTTTTCCGGCGGCACGCACGGCGTCGGCGCGAAGTGCGTCAACGCGGTCTCGGAGTGGTTTGAAGTCGAAGTCTCCCGCGACGGCAAGGTCTACCACATGGAATTTCAGCAGGGCAAAACGACCAAGAAGCTCGACGTCATCGGCAAAAGCAAATCGACCGGCACGCTGATCACCTTCAAGCCCGATCCCGAAATTTTCAAGGACACGGTCGAGTTCAAGAAGGAACTCGTCGTCGGCCGCCTGCGCGAACTCGCCTTCCTCAACCCCGGCCTCGAAATTGTCTTCACCGACGAGCGCGTCGACGGCTCTGAGGCCGAGCGCTTTTACTACAAGGACGGCATCGAGGAATTCGTCAAGCAGCTCAGCAAGAACAAGCAGGTCGTCCATCCCAAGCCGGTCCGCATCTCGCGCGTGAAGGAAAACGCCATCGTCGTCAACGACACGCCGCGCCCGATCAAGGTCGACATCGTTTTCCAGTACAACGATTCCATCGCCGACCAGATTCTCTGCTTCACCAACACCATCACCAATCCCGATGGCGGCACGCACCTCGCCGGCTTCCGTTCCGCGCTCACCCGCGCCATCAACCAGTACGGCAAGACCAACAATCTCTTCAAGCCGAAGGACCCCGCGCTCTCCGGCGACGACGTGCGCGAAGGCCTCGTCGCCGTCATCTCGCTGCTCCATCCCGACCCCAAGTTCGAGTCCCAGACCAAGGTCAAGCTCCTCTCGCCCGAGGTGGAAGGCATCGTGTCCTCCGCCACCTACGAGAGCCTGATGAGCTTCTTCGACGGCAACCCGGGCATCGCCAAGCGCATCATCGACAAGGCGCTCAACGCCGCCCGCGCCAACGAAGCCGCCCGTCGGGCCCGCGAGGCCGTCCGCAAAACCGCGCTCTCCGGCGGCGGACTGCCCGGCAAGCTCGCCGATTGCTCCAGCCGCAATCCCGAGGATTCCGAACTCTTCATCGTCGAGGGCGACTCCGCCGGCGGCTCGGCCAAGCAGGGCCGCAACCGTCACAATCAGGCCATTCTCCCCATCAAGGGCAAAATCCTCAACGTCGAGAAGGCGCGCCTGGACAAGGTCCTCCAGAACGCCGAAATCCGGAACCTCATCATCGCGGTCGGCACCGGCATCGGCGACGGCGGCGAAGGCGCATTCAACCTCGAACGCCTGCGCTACCATAAGATCATCATCATGACCGATGCCGACGTCGACGGCTCGCATATCCGCACGCTGCTGCTGACGTTCTTCTTCCGCCAGATGCCGGAGCTCGTCCGCCAGGGCTACGTCTACATCGCGCAGCCGCCGCTCTTCCAGATCAAGCGCAAGAAGCGCGAGGAATACGTCGAGGGCGAGACACAGCTCAACAAAATGCTGATCAAGTTCGGCAGCGACGACGTGCAGTTGCGCAATCTCTCCGACAAAAAAGTCATCGCCGACAGCGCGCTGGTCGAAATCCTCGAGATGCTCGACTCCCTCGATAAGTTCACCCGCGCCATCGCCCGGCACGGCGGCGACTTCGGTGATTACCTCGCCAAACGCGATGCGCGCACGCATGAATTGCCGCGCCACCTGGTCAAAGTCCGCGAAGGCAACCAGGAAACCGTCCACTATTTCGACACCGACAACCAGCTCCACGAATTCGCCCAGGCCAACGTCGATCTCCGCATCTTCGGCGAGGAACCGGCGGAGGAAGCCGAGACGAACGGCGCCGCCTCCGAGAAACCCTCCGCCAGGGCCGCGACCTCCGGCACGGTCAACCGCCGCCGCTGCATCCACGTCGAGTTGCACGAAAGCAAGGCCGTGGCCGAATTGCTCAACAAGCTCGAACGCAAGGGCCTCTCCATCGACCAATACCGCGCCGCCGACAAGCCGCTCTTTGAGTTGCTCGAAGGCGAGGGCGACAGCCAGAAAAAGCGCCCCATCTTTTCCATCCCGGAAATCCTCGAGGCGGTCAAGGAAGTCGGCAAACGCGGCGTGCAGATCACCCGCTTCAAGGGCTTGGGTGAAATGGACGCGAAGGAACTTTTCATCACCACCATGGACCCGACCAAGCGCCGCCTGCTCAAGGTCGATGTCTCCGACGCCGTCGAAGCCGAGGAAATGTTCTCGCGCCTGATGGGCGACGAAGTCGAGCCGCGCCGCCAGTACATCGAGGACAACGCGCTGAACGTGCGGAATCTGGATATTTAAGCCGGCCATTTCGCACGGAGGACTGCGGAGGGCCGAAGAGGTTATCGAGACAAAATATCTTTATTCCTATAGAAAATATCGTAGTTTTCCTCTGGTGAAACTGGACGATTATCTAGGGTTTTCGGCCTTTGCTAGAGCATATTAAAGTATTGTGCACATATATGGGAGGTGGTATCGTCTGGATCCATGCGAGCTTATTCCTTGGATTTGCGTCAGCGTGTGATGAAGGCCTACGACGAGGGCAAGTGGACGGT
>Ga0181537_10000655_pt1 | contig 32031 bp, 25 predicted proteins | sample PEATcosm2014_Bin_39_FD_119765 | JGI IMG/M metagenome (GOLD analysis project Ga0181537, IMG submission 119765) | Peatland microbial communities from MTU Mesocosm Facility, Houghton, MI, USA - PEATcosm2014_Bin23_10_metaG | ecosystem: Environmental > Terrestrial > Soil > Wetlands > Peat | place... | reverse complement strand
GCTCGCCCAGATCGGCGCGCACCGCGACCGCCGTGAACTTGCCGAGCAGATCGCCATTCTCGCGCTTTAGCCGCGCCCATTCGTCGCGCGCCTCTTCAGGCGTGCGCAGCGAGGCAAGCTGGACGCGCATCGGCGCTCCCGCGGCCGCCGGCTTTGCCGCGGGGTCAGCCGGCTTGGCAGCCGCTTCCGGCGGTTTTGGCGCGGGCTTGGGCAAGGCCGCGACTTGCGGGGGCGCCGGGAGCGGCGCCGGCGCCCCCGACACGCTGGGAGCGGCCGTGACCGCCGGCGCGGGCGGCGGCGCTGTCGGCCGCGGCGCCGGCGCCTCGGGCGGCGGCAGGATGTGCTCCGCCGAATTGGCGCCGGGGCGCAGCGAATAAAGCGGGTCGTCCTTGTCGGGGACGTTCATGCCGCCCGCTTTGTCGGGCTTGACCTTGACCGGGTCGGTGTCGGCGTGGATCAGGGGCACCTGCTCGGGCGACACCGCCGCGGTGGTCACGTTCGCGTGCTTTGTCCCCTGATGATAGGCGAACCACAAGCCGCCGGCGAAGATCGCCATGACCCCGACCGCGAGGATCGCCGCCCCGAAAGGACGCCGCGGCGGTAATTCGTCGCCGGGCGGCTCCTCCTCGGCATAGTCGATGCGTTCGTCGCGCTCGACGTGCCCGAACTGATGATAGGACATGCCTACATCTCCTCCGCCGGCGTCACCCCAAAGACGGCCAGCCCCGACGCGACGACGATCGCCACCCCGCGCACCAGCGCGAGGCGGGCTCGGGTCAAGCCGGGATCCCCCGAAATGATAAAGCGCAGCTGCGCCTCGTCCCTGCCTTTGGTCCACAGCAGGTGAAATTGCGCCGCGACCTCCTGCAAATAGAAGGCGACGCGGTGCGGTTCATGCGCCTCCGCGGCGCTGTCGACGATGCGCGGCCAGCTTGCCAGCAGGCGAATCAACGCGAGCTCGACCGGGTCGGTCAGACGGTCGAGCGGCGCGTCCACCAGCGCCGTGTCGGCAAGCCCTTCGGCCGGCAACTCCTCGGCCGCGTGCCGCATCACCGAGCATGCGCGAGCGTGTGCGTATTGCACATAAAAGACCGGGTTGTCCTTCGACTGCTCGGTGACCTTGGCAAAGTCGAAGTCGAGCGTCTGGTCGTTGCGGCGCGTCAGCATGATAAAGCGGAAAACGTCCTTGCCGACCTCGTCGATCACCTCGCGCAAGGTGACAAACGTACCAGCGCGCTTGGACATGCGCACCGGCTGGCCATTATCGAACAGGCTGACCAGCTGGCAGAGCTTGACGTCGAGCGTCGCGGCGCCGTTGGTCAGCGCCTGAACCGCGGCGTTCACGCGCTTCACGTAACCGCCGTGATCGGCGCCCCACACGTCGATCATCGTGTCGCCGCCGCGACGGTATTTGTCGAGGTGGTAGGCGATATCGGCGGCGAAATAGGTCCACGAACCGTCGGATTTTTTTATCGGCCGGTCGACCTCGTCGCCAAATTGCGTCGCGCGAAACAATAGCTGCGGCCGGGCCTCCCAATCGTCCGGGAGCTTGCCTTTGGGCGGTTCGAGCACACCCGTATAGATCAGGCCGCGATCTTCGAGCACACCGATCGCCTGATCGATGGCGCCCGCCTCGGCGAGCGCGCGCTCGGATGAAAAGCGGTCGAATTCGATCCCGAGCGTGGCGAGATCGTCGCGGATCAGCGCCATCATTTGCGCCACGGCAAATTCACGCAGCGGCGCCAGCCACTCGCTTTCCGGCGCGTCGAGCCATTTGCGCCCATCGCGCTCGGCCAGCAAGCGGCCAGTTTCGATCAGGTAATCGCCAGGATAAAGCCCCTCCGGGATCGCCGCGATCGTCTCGCCCAGCGCCTCGCGGTAGCGCAAATGCAGCGAGCGGGCCAGCACATCGACCTGCGCGCCGGCATCGTTGATATAATATTCGCGCTCGACCGCGAACCCGGCTTTCCGCAGCAGCGCGGCCAGCGCATCGCCGACAACGGCGCCGCGGCCGTGCCCGACATGCATCGGCCCGGTCGGGTTGGCCGACACGAACTCGACATTGACCCGCTTGCCCGCACCGTTCGCCGAATCCCCATAAGCCGGGCCGGCAGCGAGGATTTCACGCAATTGCGCGTGCCAGATTTCAGGATCGAGCCGGATATTGATAAAGCCGGGCCGGGCGACTGCGACGGTGAACCCATCGCCGCGATAATCCGCGCTCTCCAGCGTCCGACCGCCGAGCGCGGCGCCGATCTTCTCGGCAAGCTCCATCGGGTTCTTTTTGACCTGCCCCGCGAGCACCATCGCGGCGTTGGTCGACAGGTCGCCGTGGCTCGGGTCGCGCGGCGGCTCGACCGCGACGCGCGCGACATCAAGCCCTGGCGGCAGCACCCCCGCCGCCACCAGATCATCAAGCGCAACAATCACGAGACGGCGAAAATCGCCGAAAACGTCACCCATCAGACCATCGTCGTACTGCTGCCGTCATACCGCAGCGTAGGTATCAAACAAGCGGCGATGCTCGTCGAGCGCAAATCGGTCGGTCATGCCGGCGAGGTAATCGGCGATGGTGCGTGCCCGCCCGGCCGCGTCACGGCACGACGCCGCCGCGCGCCACTCGCTCGGCAGGCATTCCGGTTCGGCGATGAACAGCCGGAACAGCTCGCGCACGACCCGACGCGCCTTGTGACTCATGCGGTTAACGCGATAGTGCCGGTACATCCGCTCGTAGAGAAAACGTTTCAACGCCCGGTCATTATCCCGCATCGCATCGGAAAACGTCGCGACCGGACGTCCGAGCGAACGGATATCGTCAGCCGACCGGGCACCGCTATCGGCGAGCCGCGCGCGGGTCTCCGCGACCATGTCGCGCGCCATCCGATCGATCATTCGGCGAATCGCTTCATGGATCAGCCGCGGTTCATCGAGGCCTGGGTAGCGCGCCGCGACCTCGCCGAACACCGGCCCCACGAGCGGCACATCAGCCAGGTCGGCGACCGCGAACAAGCCTGCGCGCAGACCATCGTCAAGGTCGTGGTTGTTGTAAGCGATGTCGTCCGAAAGCGCGGCGACCTGCGCCTCCGGCCCCGGATAATGGTCGAGGTCGAGTTTGTGCTGCTCGTCATACGCGGCGATCGAGGGCGGCAGCGGCGCCGATAGCGGCCCGTTATGCTTGACCGTGCCTTCGAGCACCTCCCAGGTCAGGTTGAGCCCGTCGAATTCGGCGTAACCGTGCTCGAGCTTGGTCAGGATGCGCAGCGTCTGCTCGTTATGGGAGAACCCGCCATGATCCGCCATCTCGGCGTTGAGCGCTTCCTCGCCGGCATGGCCGAAAGGCGTGTGGCCGAGATCGTGCGCCAGCGCCAATGCCTCGGCGAGATCCTCATCGAGCCCGAGGATCCGGCTGATCGAGCGGGCGATCTGCGCGACCTCCAGGCTGTGGGTCAGCCGTGTGCGGTAATGGTCGCCCTCATGATAGACGAAGACCTGCGTCTTGTGCTTGAGCCGGCGGAACGCGGTCGAATGGATGATGCGGTCGCGGTCGCGCTGAAACGGCGAACGCATCTCATGCTCCGGCTCCGGGTGCAGCCGGCCGCGGCTCTCCTCCGGTCGCGACGCATAGACCGCGCGCTCGACCCGCCATTTCATCGGGCTGTCACTTGACACGCCATCGCGTCCCGACAAGATTGCTTAGCTAGCTTAGCTAAAGGTGGTCGCAGTGACCGAAACCGTCAACATGCACCAGGCAAAGAGTTCGCTGTCGCGCCTTGTCGAGCGCGCGCTCGCCGGTGAGGATGTCGTAATCGCCCGCAACGGCCAACCCCTTGTGCGCCTCGTACCGGTGTCGAAAGTGCGCGAGCCGCGTGTGCCCGGCCGCGGCAAGGGCAAAATTTGGATCGGCCCCGATTTCGAATTCACTAACGAAGAGATTACCGAGCTATTTGAAGCACCTTTATGAGATTGCTGCTTGATACGAATGCGTTGCTCTGGTGGCGCGACGGTTCACTGAACCTCTCCCAGCGCGTCAGAGACGAGATTAGGGAGCCATCCAACGACATTTTGGTGAGTATTGCTTCGTGGTGGGAGATCACCCTCAAGCGGGCGATCGGTAAGCTGCGATTTGCCGAAGAATTTAATGATGTGATGGCCGAAGAGGGCTTCAGCCTCCTACAGATTTCATATTCCCATCTGCGGTCACTTGATGCGCTGCCTCATCCTCACCGCGATCCGTTCGATCGGATGTTGATCGCACAATCAGTCGCGGAAAATATACCCGTCGCCACCAACGATCGAACCTTCGCCACGTACGGCGTCACCATCGTCTGGTAACCGGATCCTCAATGCGCCATGACCGGCGCGGCGCTGATGCCCATATAGACGCGCTGCACCTCCGGATTGTCGGCGAGGCTCTGCGCGGTGCCTTCGAGCACCGTACGGCCGGTCTGCAGCACATAGCCGTAATCGGCGATCTCCAGCGCCAACGACACCGACTGCTCGGCGATCAGCATCGTCATGCCCTGCTGATGCAGCCGCGCCAGCGTCTCGTAGAGGGTTTCGACGATCGCCGGCGCCAGGCCGAGGCTCGGCTCGTCGAGCAGCAATAGTTTGGGCTCGCTCATCAGCGCGCGCCCCATCGCCAGCATCTGCCGTTCGCCTCCCGACAAGGTGCCGGCGCGCTGCCGCCGCCGCTCCCTGAGGCGTGGAAACATCGTGAAAATGCTGTCGAGCGTGCGCGCAATGCGGTGCTTGTCGCCAATCGTCGTCGCGCCGAGCCGCAAATTCTGCTCGACGCTCTGCCCGACAAAAAGCCGCCAGCCTTCGGGCGATAGCGCCAGACCGCGCCGTACGACGGCATAGGCCGGCAGCCCGCCAATCTCCTCGCCGCCCCATTCGATCCGGCCGGCGCTGCGCGGCACAAGCCCGGCGATGGCGTTGAGCGTCGTCGTCTTGCCGGCGCCGTTCGAGCCCAGTAGCGCGACGACGCTCCCGGCCTTTACCTCAAGCGATACATCGGCGACGCCGACGAGGTCGCCGTAGCGCACTTCGAGATCACGGATTCGGAGTTCGCTCACCGTTTCTGCCCGCGCTTCAGGCTGTGGCCGAGATACGCCTCGATGACCGCCGGCTCCTCGACCACATCGGCGGGCTTGCCGCTGGCGATGATGCGGCCCTGGTCAAACACGATGACCCGCTGCGCCAAGGACAAAATCACTTCCATGATGTGCTCGACGATGACGATCGTGATGCCGCTCGCGTGGATCTGGCGCACCAAATCGATCGCCCGCGCGATTTCGGCCGGGTTGAGCCCGGCCAGCGCCTCGTCGAGCAGCAGCAGCTTCGGCTCGGTCGCCAGCACCCGGGCGATCTCGAGCCGCTTTCTCCCCGGCGTGCCGAGGCTGCGGGCGCGCGCGTTTCGCAGACCCGCGAGCCCCACCCGCTCGATGACCGCGTCCGCGGCGTCGATCGCCGCGGCGCGGCCCGGATGGCGCAGGAAAGCGCCGACCATCACGTTTTCGAGGACGCTCATATCCTCAAAGGTCGCGGGCACCTGAAACGTGCGACCGATGCCGAGCCTTGCATGCGCCTCGGGCGGTGCGCGGGTCACGTCGCGCGCATTAAAGACGACGCGGCCGGCGCTCGGCGTCAGATCGCCGACAAGGCAGTTGAAAAAGGTGGATTTGCCGGCGCCGTTCGGGCCGATCAAGCCGACCATCTCGCCGTCGGCAACGGTCAAGTCAGCGCCGTCGAGCGCGCGAAACGCGCCGAAATCGCGGGTGACATGATGTGCCTCAAGCAACACGGGCTGCTTCCCGTGGCCGTCGTTTGAACAGCGCGGCGGCGCGGCGGCCGATCTCCATCAGCCCGCCCGGCTCGAACCGGGCGATCAGCATGATGATGCCGCCAAACAGGATGTAGGTGATGCCCGAACCGCCGCCGCCAAACGCCGAATTGGTGAACTCGCGCAGCGGCACGAGGATCGCCGCGCCGATCAGCGGCCCGAACAGCGTCCCCGCCCCGCCGAGCGCGGCGACGATGATCATCTCAACCGAGATCAACAGGCCGAACACGCTGTCCGGGTCGACAAAACCGATCATCAGCGCATAGAGCGACCCGGCGACTGAGGTGAACCCGGCCGAGAGCAGCAGCGCAAACAGTTTATAGCGCCGCACCGGGACGCCGAGGCTGCGGGCGGCGCGCTCGCCGGCCTTGATCGCGCGCAGGTAGTAACCCATCCGACTGCGCTCGAGGTGCCAGGTCACGCCCAGCACCACCGCGAGGACGGCGAGGAACAGATAGTAGTACGGCACCGAGCTCTTGAACGAGAGGTCGAGCACGGTGCGTGAGGTTGCCGGCCCCATCAGCCCGATCGCGCCGCCGACAAAATCCCAATTGCTGATCACGATGCGGATCAACTCGGCGACTGCGATCGTCGCCATCGAAAAATAATGACCGACGAGGCGAAAGGTTGGGAAGCCGATCAGGATCGCAACGACAAGGCTGAAGACGACCGCTACCGGCACCCCGGCGACCGGCGGCAATTCCCAGAGTTTGTAGACCATCAGCGGCACATAGGCGCCGATACCGTAGAACATCGCATGGCCGACCGAGATCTGCCCGGCATAGCCGCCGAGGATATTCCAGGCCGACGCGCCGATCGCCGACAACAAGACCAGCGCGCCGAGCCGCCCCATGAAGGCGCCGGAAAACACCAACGGATAGGCGACGATCATCGCCGCTGCGGCGAGAGCGAGAAGCGCAAGACGGCCGCCCATCACGCGGTCCCCAACAGGCCCTGAGGGCGCACCCACAGCATCAGGACAAAGATCGTGTAGACCGCGACATCGCGGTAGATCGGCCCGAACCAATAGGCCGACAGCGCCTGGACGACGCCGATCATCAGCCCGGCGACAAGCGCCCCGGGTACGCTGCCGAACCCGCCAAAAGTCACGACGACAAACGCGGTCAGCGCCAGGGTTTCACCGATCGTCGGCGAGATCGGATAGATCGCCGCCATCAGCGCGCCGGCGATCCCGGCCGCCGCCGAGGCGAGCCCCCACGCCAGGGCCTGCATGCGGTCGGGTCGGATGCCCATCAGCATCGCCGCGTTGCGATCCTCCGACACCGCGAGCAGCTGGCTGCCGACCCTGGTATGGGTCAGCAGCAGATACATGCCGAGCGTCAGCACGATCGCGACAAGGCCGGCAATCAGTTGCGGTACGTCAAGATAGATGCCGCCGACATCGAGCGTGCCGCCGAGCGCGCCCTCCGGCAGCGTCACGAATTTGGCCGAGAAAATCCAGAACGCGGTGTAGCGGATAAAGAGCGCGAGACCAAAGGTCGACAGTATCTGCGCCAGCATCGGGCCGCGCATTACCGGGCGAATCAGCCCGTAATAGACCGTGACGCCAAGGCCGAATAGCAGCACCGCCGCCGCCGGACCGACCCAGCCCACACCGCCATGCAGCCACACCATGACGACAAACGCGGTGTACATCCCGACCATGACAAAATCGCCATGACCGAAATTGATCACGTTCATCATACCCCAGATCAGCGTCAGCCCTGACGAGAACAGCGCATAGACCGCGCCGACCAAGAGTCCGCTGACGATGACTTGGACGAGGGTCAGGGTCATGTCGCCACTCCCTCTCCGCCCCGGTCCGCGCAGTCATTGCGAGCGGAGCGAAGCAATATCGCGCCGCTTTGGCCCCCCACGGCCGGAGATGGCTTCGTCGCCTTCGGGTCCTCGCAATGACGCTCGAGAAGCGCGCTCACTCCCAGCCCTTGTAGGGCAGCTGGAGCTTGGCGGTCGCGTTTGCCGCCGGCCATACCGACACGTATTCCTTGCCCTGGAGCTGGATCAGGTAGGACGAGGCGAGGGTATTCTGCCCGGTCTCGTCGAACTTGACGCCGTCATACCCCATCATCAGCTGGTCGGGCTTGATGTCAGTCGCGATCAGCGCCTTTTGGATTGCCGCTGGATCGGTTGAGCCGGCGCGGTTGATCGCGTCACAGAGGACGAAGAAGCCCTGCATGATGCGGCCGCTGGTGTCGTCGAGGTTCTGCCCGCTTTTCGCCTTGTAGAGATCGTTGATGATCGCCGTCGGGCTGCCCGGCGGCCCCATGCTCCAGGCGCTGCGGTTGACGACGCCTTGCGCCAGATTGCCGACCGACGTCACAAAGGCCGGGTCGGAGAAGCCGGAATCGTCGGCGATCTCGATCGGCGGCTTGTAATCGAGCGTCTTCATCGTCTTCATGTAGAGGATCGCGTCGGCGGTATAGCTGACAAAGATCACCGCATCGGGGCTCTTGTCGCGCAGTTGTAAAACCTGCGGCGACACGTCGGTCGAATTCGCCGAGTAGCTGATCTCGGCGACGATGTTGAACCCGGCCGCCTTTGCTGCATCGCGCACGACGCTCTCGACCGAAGTGCCGTAATCGGTGTTCTCAAAGACAAAGGCGATATTGTCGACCTTCTTGCCGCTTTGCTTGAGCTCGCTGAGGAACTTCACATAGATTTTCGCGAAATCGGGGCCGATTGGCGTGGTGCGAAAAGTCCATTTGAAACCGCGCCCGGTCACATTCGACGCCGACGAATCCGGAACAAGGAACGGGATGCCATAGCGCTCGGCGACCGCGGTCGCGGCGAAGCTGACCGAGCTCTGATAGGCGCCCAGCATCGCCACGACTTTTTCCTGCGTGATCAGGCGCAAGGTCTGGCTTTGCCCGACCGATGGGTTACCCTGCTGGTCGGCAAGTTCGACCGAGACCTTGGCGCCCTTTAAATTCGGCAGCCCCTTCCCCTCGCCGAGCAAGAGCTTCTCGAGCCCCGGATGCGGCGAGTTGACGATGTCCTCGCCGGTCTCGATCGCCTGTTTCGCGTAATTGCCGGCGCTCGCCGCGACACCGGTCAGCGGATAGATCGACCCGATCTTGACGACATCGTCGGCGCGAGCCGCCCCGCTCACCGCGACGGCCATTGCGCCGACAAGCAACCCCTTCCGCAACAACCCAGGCATTTCCCCTCCTGATTTCATCCTCGCGGGCGCAACGTGCGCCTCGCTCTACTTCAGTCCCCCGCACACACCCTAGTCAACCGCACTGCGATCAATCGTCACAAAGAACACGATCATGTCCCAGGCGTTGCGGAGTCCGGCGACGAGAAGGGCGGTCAGCACCGCGGCAAACAGGTCGAGGCCGTCACTCGCGTTGTAGAGGCCCAACACGGCAGCGGTCACCAATACCGCATAGGCAACAAAGGGAAAGACCGCGTACCAGAGCCAGTCGCTCAACACGGTGCCACGATGCTGCCGGAACCCGACAAAGACATGCACCGAATAGATGACCCCGGCGAGCCCCGCGACCCCGGCGATGGTGGCCTGCCAGCGCGGTTCGAGCACCGGCACCAACGTCAGTATGCAGCCAGAGAGCACCGTTGACAGGTGCACGACCGTCGTCGTCAGAAACACCCGGATCGCGGTCGGACGGTTGCGTGACAGAATGCCGATGCCGATCGACACGACGACAAACATCGCGCCGATCAGCGTTGCAGCCGCCGTACCGATCAGGACGAAGAAATCATGCCACGGCGCGACGAGCGCGGCCGACGGCTCGGGCATCGAATTCAGGCGGCGCGCAGCCTCGCTGTCGCTGCACGATCGACGCCGCCGTCGGCGCCAAGTGCGACCTTGTAGTCGCGCCGCGCGGTCTCGGCGGTAATCAGCCCATCGGCGACATCAAGCGCGACCTGATCGGCGTCGCGTTCGGCCGGGCTGCCGAACCCGCCGCCACCCGGCAGTTCAAGCCGGATGAAATCGCCGCCGGAGATGGTCTGCCGGCCCTTCGAGCGGATTGGCTTGCCCGAGACCAGCGTCACCTGGCCAGGTGCGCCCAGACCGCCGCCATCGCGCCCGCGCGCCGGGTTGTTGATGCGCTCGAAATTGCACAGCATCGCGACCGGCATGTCGTCGGCGCCGCCCAGTTCGATGACCTGGCCGAGCCCGCCGCGATAACGGCCGGCGCCCCCCGACCCCTCGCGGAATTCGCGGCGGCGGAAGATCACCGGCGCCACCGATTCCGTTGCTTCGACGGGGATCGTACGAACGCCCGACGGGAATGCGGTCACATCGAGCCCGTCCTTTCCCGGGCGCGCGCCGGTGCCGCCGCAATGGAAGATGACCGTGCTGAACGGCGGCACGTCCTCATGGTTACCATCGCCCAACTCATCGGCGACATCGGCGCCACCGTAGATCTGCGGGTTCCACAGTGAGGACGCACCCTCGGCCGGGACACCGCCTTCCATGACCTGATGCAGGCAGCCAAACACGACATCCGGCAGCATATGGCCGACCGTGTGCCGTGCCGCGACGCCATGCGGCCGCCTGACATTGAGCAGACAACCGTCGGGCGCGCTGGCGGTGATCGGCGCCAATGAGCCGGCATTGTTCGGCACTTCGGGCGCGACCAGGCATTTGACTCCAAACGCGGTGTAGGCAAGCGTGTAATTCATCACGACGTTGATGCCAAAAGCGCTTGCCGGCGAGGTGCCGGTGTAGTCGACATGGATCCCGTCATCGCCGATCGTCATCTCGCCGGCGAGGGTCAGCGGCCGGTCATACCCGTCCATGTGGACTTTGTTCTTGTACTTGCCGGGCGTCAGCTTGCGGATCGCCTCGATGGTCGCGGCGCGCGAGGTCTCCATGATGTGCTCGCCGAGCCGGTCGAGATTGCCGATGCCAAACTCCTCCATCATCTCGACAAGACGGCGGCTGCCCTCGTCGTTGCACGCGGCGAGCGCATAGACATCGCCCTCGACCTGCAGCGGTTCGCGCACATTGGCGCGGATGATGCGCATCAAATCCTCGTTCATGCGGCCTTCGCGCGCCAACGCCATCAGCGGGATCGCCAACCCCTCCTCGAAAACCTGCCGCCCATCCGGCCCCATGCCGAGCCCGCCGATATCGACGACATGCACGGTCGAGGCGAAAAGCCCGACGGGCTCGCCGTTGAGAAAGGTCGGGCTGACGACGGTCAGGTCGTGCAGATGGCCGCAGGTCAGCCACGGGTCGTTGGTGATGTAGTGGTCGCCCGGCTTCATCGTCGCGAGCGGGAACGCGTCGAGGAAATGCTTGACCGCCGCCGCCATCGAATTGACGTGCCCCGGCGTGCCGGTCACCGCCTGCGCCAGCATGTTGCCGTCGCGGTCAAAGACGCCGGCCGACAAATCGCCCGCCTCGCGTACCGGTGTCGAGAACGCGGTGCGCACCAACGTCTGCGCCTGCTCCTCAACGACGGCGATCAAGCGCGACCACATGATCTGCATATGAATTTGCGACAGCGCGGTATTCGGGCGACTGAGCATTCTTATTTCTCCGCGTCTATCTCTTCCAGTTTGACCCCTCGCCCAGCGCGCAGGCTCTCTCTTGCAGCTTCAATGCCCTGCTCAAACCGAGGGTCGGTCTCCAGCTGATAATCAAACCAATCTTCTTCCGAGGCAAAACCAATCAGCACCCCGGCCGGACGACCGCGACGCATGATGAGGATTTCCTGACGTTCCGCGTCATGCAGGAAACGCCCCAATTTTTCCCGGACTACCGAGAGGGGTAGCCGCTTTACCCGGGTTCTCCGAACTGTCTCAGCCATCGCTCGGCCTCCGATTTGGCCACGATAGCCAAGATTTCGACGGTCGACCCGACGATATCATAGAAAATCCGAACCTCACCCACGCGAAGCCGGAATTGCGGCTGTCGCATTCCGCGCAGCCGCTTTATCCGGCTCCGGCTAATCTTTGCCGGCTCATAGCGCAGGTGTTTTTCGAGGCCATCGATCACTGTCGCCCGCAAACGCGCCGGAAGGACTTTTAGCTCCGACACGGCCTCAGGAGCTAAAACGATCTCAAACGCCATTTCGACTTACGAGGGGAGCGTAAATGCCCGCGCCACGGCGGAAACCAAAGAAATGTCGATCCAAAATCCCGAGGCACGCAAACGATCGAGAATTTGATCAAATTCAGAGTAGTCCCCTCCTCCATCCAGTACGGCTTGAGCTAAAGAATCTATCTCACCAGCGAGAGCCGATATCACTTCTCGTTTTTTAACAGTCTCTTCGGGGCTGAGCCCTTCAGGCCCATTTCGAACAAAGTATGCCGAATTGCGTCGGGCATATTCCGCCGCTGCTTTAAGCGCGCCAGTTTTCAAGATTTGAGCGATCCGTTCCGCCCATCGCGAGAGGGCAGCACTCACCAATTCTCGGTGCAGCCTCCAAAGGTGCTCTATCGTGTCCTCTGCCGCGAGCGCAACTCCTGCCATTCGCCCCATACGCCGCATGCTGCGCTCGGTGTCGCTCATGGGCTGCTGACTTTTGCGAGGGCGTCCTGGTCGACGTGGGGGATAGAGTTCTGTCAGCAGTACTTCGTCCAATCGTTTCATGCGGTCCCCAACAGCAGCATGGGGACGAGCTATATTTCGTGCTTCATTTTGTGAAGCACGAAATATATGAAGCCAGTTATCTAAGCGAGCTTAAACCCCTGCCGGGCGAGCAGTTTCCACTCGCCGCCCTGCTTCTGCCAGACCTGCAGCACACCGATCTTGGTCGTCGTGGTCTTGCCGTCGGCCTCGGAATCGGAGACGTAGAGGTGGCGGGCGACACCGGCATCGCCGGCCACAAAGGTTTGGAGCTCGGGAAAATCCAGCGTTTTGACGGTCGCCTTGCGGTTCACGACGCCGTCGATAAATTCGGCCTTGTTTTGCACCACCGCGCTCGAATGGCCGTAGCTGAGTTGGTCGGCGGCGAGCGCGGCGAGCTTGGCTTTATCCGCCGAGAAGATCGCCTTTCTCAACTCCTCGACGGCCTGGTTCAGCGAGGCCGCGTCCTCGGCCAGAGCTGGCGTATTCCGCAACAGGGTCGAGGCTCCGACCGCGGCGGCGCCCGCGATCGCCAGATGGCGACGGTCTATCTTCATGGCTTTCCTCCAGATTGCGCAGATTGGTTCCGCTGGGCTTGATCTAAGCGCAACCACGCGCGAGCCGCAACGAGGCCTTTACCTGACGACAGCGCCGCTTCTAAATGCGCCTCGCGGCGGCAAAGGTTTCTTCCGCCAGAAACTGGGAGGAGCACGAACATGGGGCGCAGATACGCGAGCATCCTCGAAACCGTCGGCAATACTCCCGTTGTCAAGATCAACAAGCTCGCGCCGGAAGAGGTGAACCTCTACGTCAAGGTCGAGGCCTTTAACCCGCTGGGCTCGGTCAAGGACCGGCTGGCGCTGGGCGTGATCGAAGCCGCGGAAAAGAGTGGCGAACTGAAACCCGGCCAGACCGTGATCGAGGCGACCAGCGGCAATACCGGCATCGGCCTCGCCATGGTCTGCGCGCAGAAAGGCTACCCGCTGGTCGTGACGATGGCCGAGACGTTCAGCGTCGAGCGCCGCCGGCTGATGCGCTTTCTCGGCGCCAAGGTCGTGCTGACCCCGGCTGCCGAGCGTGGAATGGGCATGGTCAATAAGGCCGTCGAGCTCGCTCAAGCGAATGGCTGGTTCATGACCCGTCAGTTCGAGAACGAAGCCAACCCCGACATGCACTCGCGCACCACGGCGCGCGAGATCATCGACGATTTCGCCGACACGAAACTCGATTACTGGGTCACCGGGTTTGGCACCGGCGGCACGCTGAAGGGTGTCGCACGCGTGCTGGCGAAGGAGCTTCCCGAGACCAAGATCGTCGTCTGCGAGCCCGAGGACGCGCCGATGCTGTCGAGCGGCGCCTCGCAGGAACGCAAACCTGACGGCTCCCCGGCCGTTGCGCACCAGGCGTGGAAGCCGCATCCGATGCAGGGCTGGAGCCCGGATTTCATCCCCAAGCTGACCGGCGACGCGGTCGACATGAAGGTGATCGACCAGATTGTCCGCATCCCAGGGCCCGAGGCGCTCAAATGCAGCCGCGACCTCGCGCAGAAAGAGGGGATCTTTGTCGGTATCACTTCCGGCGCCACCTTTGCCGGCGCGCTCAAGATATGCGCCGAGGCTCCGAAAGGCTCGACGATCCTGTGCATGCTGCCCGATACCGGCGAACGCTACCTGTCGACGCCCCTCTTCGCCGATGTGCCCGCCGACATGACCGAGGAGGAAGTCGCGATCTCGCATTCGACCCCCGGCTCCTGGCTAAAACCGCCGGCCTAGCGGATCAACTTTTACGCAATCGGTGGACTTGCGAACCACGGTAACCCTTCAAGCGTATCATCGACTGCCTACATAACGCGGCGCCGCGGTGACGAGCCGATCCGGCTCTGGGCTGCGTCGAGGAGGGATTTCGATGAGGCCGTTCGCTACAGGGGTTTTGAGTGGGGTTCTGGTCGTGCTGGCGACCACCAGCGCGATGGCGCAGACGGCGTATGACGACGCGACCTGTCGTCAATATGCCGGCCAGCAGGCCTCAGCCGTCCAGGCGCAAGCCAACAACCAAGCGGCTGGGAGCGCGCTCGGCGGCGCCTTGCTTGGCGCCGGTATCGGCGCGGCGATCGGCGGCGGGCGCGGCGCGGCGATTGGCGCCGGCGCGGGCGCGATCACCGGCGCGGGTGCAGGCGCCGCGAACGCGCAGGGCGCGGGCGACCAGGCTTACTGGGCCTACTACAACCAATGCATGGCGAGCCGTGCCCCGGCGCCAACGCCAGCCCCGGGCTACTATCCGCAGCAGCCGGCTTATGGTCAGCCCTCGACCCAGCAGCTAAACCAGCAACAGCTGAACCAGGGCCCGCAATACTACGGCAACCCTTACCAGCGCTGAGCACTGATGGCGGGGTTGGCTACTGGCCTCGCCGGCGCATCTCGATATAGCCGAAGGCATCGATACGGGCGTCGAAATTGCGCCCGACCACAGTCGAGGTTTCGTCCTCGACGATGACCGCCGGGCCGGCGAAGGTCGCGCCGGGTGACAGCGCGGGGCGCTCGTAGATCGCGACCTCGACAAAATCGCCTGTCTCCGGGTCAAAGACCGGCCGCCGGCGCGCCTCGGGCGCGGCAAAACCCGGCGGCACGGCGGGGGGCGCCTCGTCCTCGACCGGCGACGGCCCGGCAACGAGCACGACCCAGCTCAGCACCTCGACCTCGACGCCGGGGATTACGCGGCTGTAAAGCCGGCGATAGGCATCCTCGAACGCTGCCCGGATCTCGCCGGCATCGTCGCGGCGATAGGTCTTCGCGGCGAGCGGCACGGCGATCTCGTGCCCCTGGCCACGATAGCGCATCAGCGCCGAGCGGGTTTCGGCGAGCGTGGCGTCGGGCGCGCCGCGGCGGACGATCGCGGCGGCTTCCTGGTACATCGCCGCCAGCAGCGTATTCGCCGCGTCGGCGTCGAAACTGTCGAGCCGCTGCAATTGCGAGCGCACGATCTCGTACGAAATCGGTGCGCGCAGAAAACCGACCGCCGAACCGACCCCGGCGTTTGACGGGATCAGCACCCGGTCGAGACCGAGCTTGTCGGCCATCCGCGCGGCATGGAGCGGCGCCGCGCCGCCAAACGCGACGAGCGTGCGGCCGCGCGCATCCTTGCCGCTTTCGATCGCGTGGACGCGGGCGGCATTCGCCATGTTCTCGTCGACGATCTCGCTGACTCCGAAGGCCGCGAGTTCGAGCGCCAGATCGAGCTTGTCGCCGACCTCGCGCCGCATCGCCTCCTCGGCCGTCACGCGATCGAGCGCCATGCGCCCGCCGGAAAACCCGGTCGGATCGATGCGCCCGAGCAAGAGATCGGCATCGGTGACGCTCGGCAAGGTGCCCCCCCGACCGTAGCACGCGGGTCCGGGATCGGCCCCGGCGCTGTCGGGACCGACGGTGATGCGCTTCAATGGATCGACCCGCGCGATCGACCCGCCGCCGGCGCCGATTTCGACCATCTCGATTACCGGGATGCGCAGCGGCAAGCCGCTCCCTTTCTTGAAGCGGTAGACCCGCGCGACCTCAAAGGCGCGGCTGGTCTGCGGCTGCAGGTCATCGATAAGGCAGATCTTCGCGGTGGTGCCGCCCATGTCATAGGACAGCACCTTGTCGAGCGCGCATTGTCGAGCGATGTGGCCGGCGAAGATCGCGCCGCCCGCCGGCCCCGATTCGACGAGCCGCACCGGAAAGCGGATCGCCGTCTCGACCGTCGTCAGCCCGCCGCCCGACGTCATCAGGAAGAGCGGGCAAGTAAACCCCTCTTCGTGCAACAGCGTCTCGAGATTGACCAGATAGCGGCCCATCATCGGCTGCACATAGGCGTTGGCGCAGGCCGTCGAGAGCCGTTCGTATTCGCGCATCTCGGGCGACACCTCGGACGACAGCGTCAGCGTCACGCCAGTCAGGTGCTGCAGCAAAATCTGGCGCGTGCGCTCCTCGTGCGCCGGGTTGACGTAACTGTGCAGAAAACCGACCGCGATGCTTTCGACGCCGTCCGCCGCGAGCCGCCCCGCCAGTGTCGCCACGGCCGCCTCGTCGAGCGGCGTCACCACACGGCCGCGCGCGTCGGTCCGCTCCGGCACGACGCAGCGCAGCCGGCGCGGCACCAAAGGCGGCGGCAGGTCGATATTGACGTCGTATTGCTCAAAGCGGTTTTCGTGGCGGATCTCGATCGTGTCGCGAAACCCTTCGGTCGTCACCAGCGCGGTCTTGGCGCCCTTGCGCTCGATGATCGCGTTGGTCGCGAGTGTCGTGCCGTGGATGATGATCGACAGATCGCCCGGCGCGAGCGATGCCTGCTCCAGCACCGCGTGAATCCCCGCCAGGACGCCAAGCTCCGGCGCATCCGGCGTCGTCAGCAGCTTGGCGCTGAACCGCTTCTCGCCCGTCTCCAACGCGACGTCGGTGAAGGTACCGCCGATATCGACCCCAAGCCGCGCCTCGCCCTTGTTCGCCACGCTCCCAAACCTCGCGCTGTTTAATAAAACGGCGCGCAGTCTTCGGCGCGGCGCGCGCCCGAGTCAACCGCGGCTTGTCGCGGCAATTACCGTCGCGGGCCGTGCGCGACGCAAACGGCGTTAATTGCCCATCCAAGCGTCAAATTCCGGCATTACACGGGCTTACGCCACACGTTGAGGCTGCTAACATAGCAGCGGTGACCGGAGCGGAGCATAGAACCCGCAAGCCGGCATCACCCGCAGGGGGACCATGAGCTATCCGTCGGCGCCGTCCCGGACGTATCAGATCGACGTCGTCGATCAGGTCGGCCGCGCCTATCGCGCCGTCTTTGACAATCTGCAGCTCGTCGGCGAGATGGCGCTGCTGCCCTATCTTATCGTCGTCGGCATCGAGCTCATCGCCCTGCTGGTCTCGGGCGGGGGAATGTTCGCGGCGGTGTTGGCGGGGCTGATCCACGCGGTGGGCTTTCTGATTTTTGGCACGGTGTTCATCGTGCGCTGGCACCGTTTCGTTTTGCTTGGCGAAAGCGTTGGCGGCGGGCTGATCCCGCCCGGCTGGGCACCGTTTGTGATCACGACCCTCAAGCTGGGCATCATCGTTTTTATCGGCTGTCTTATCCTCTCCGTGATCGGCGCGCTGCCGCCACATCTGCTGAGCGCGCCGCTGGCGATGATCGGCGGTGTCGCGCTCAGCCTCGCCGCGCTTCGCGTGTCGCTGATCTTTCCCGCGGCGGCGATCGAGCAACCGATTGGCCTGCAGACTGCGTGGGACCGGGTTTCTGGCAATTTCTGGCGCCTCTTCGCCTGCGCCTTTGCGTGTTCCTTGCCGTTCGCCATCGTCGAAATGCTGATCGTTTTGCTGGCGAACGCTTTTCCGTCGCTGTTTTGGATCGTTTTCGAGCTATTGCAGTTCGCCGTGTCGTTTGTCGGCACCGCGGTGGTGGCGGCGCTGCTGTCCCATCTCTATCGCGATTTTGGCGCGATGACGGAGCCGACTTGATCCGCCTCTGCGTTGCCGCGGTGCGGTCGTAAATTCGCCATCTGGGCGGGGAAGCATCGCCAGATCCTTTAATGGAGGCCGACGGCGATGAGATTAACGCGCGATTGTTCGCTGGCGCTGGTCCTGTTCGTGGCGATCGCCGCTCCCGCCGATGCGGCCGACCTGACGCTCAAGCGGGTGATGCTGTCGAGCGGCGGCGTCGGCTATTTCGAATATGAGGCGAGCGTCGACGGCGACGCAGCGCTGACCCTCGATGTGCCGCTCGAACAGGTCGACGACGTGCTGAAGAGCCTCGTCGTCTACGACACTGGCGGGCGTGCCGGCGAGATCACCTTGCCCGGCCGGCAGCCTTTGGCGCAGGGTCTGGGCGACCTGCCGTTCGACCCGTCTTCCCTCAATTCGACCGCTGCCCTGCTCGACGCACTGCAAGGCAGCGAGGTTCGTATCGGCGGCAACGAGCCGATCGTCGGGCAACTGGTGCATGCCGAGGAGACGACCGAGCGCGGCCCCGACGGCATCACCGATACGCTGACCCGCGTCAGTATCCTCGGCGACGCGGGGCTGCGCCAGGTTATGTTACGCGATTTCGACACGCTCGAATTCATCGATCCCACGCTGCAATCCAAGATCAAGACCGCCTTGTCGCAAATCGCCGCCTACCGCGCACAGGCGCGTCGGCAGCTGACGATCGCCACTCATGGCAACGGCCGGCGAACGGTGCGGATCGGCTATGTCGTTGCCATGCCGTTGTGGAAAGCGTCTTACCGGATGGTCCTGCCGACCGACCTGAACGCCGATACCGCCCGGCTTCAAGGCTGGGCGGTGCTGGAGAATTTCAGCGGCCGGCAATGGTCCGATGTCGAGCTGACCCTGCTGTCCGGCAACCCGGTGACCTTCCGACAGGCGCTTTACGAAAGCTATTACGTGCCGCGGCCGATCGTGCCGGTCGAGTCGGGCAGCCATATTCTGCCACCGCCCGATATCGGCGCTTTCGCGGAAAACGCCGCGAAGGCGGCGGAGAATACGGCGCCGGCCGGTGGCCCAACGAGGGCGATGGGGCGGGTACAGACGGCGCTCGCACCGGCGTCGACCGCGGCACCGCCGCCGATGCCCGCGCCAGCCCCGCAGCAGCCGGCCCAGATCGAGCAGGCCGGCGCCAGCGAGAACGCGACGCAGATCGCCTTCATCCTGCCCTACAAGGTCAGTGTCGCCGCCGGCCAGAGCCTCGTCGTACCGCTGATCGACCGCGAGCTGCCGGCGCATCGCGTCGATCTTTATCAGCCAGCGACAACGCCGGTTCATCCGCTCGCCGCGATCGAGCTGACCAACGCCGCGGGGACCGGATTGCCGCCCGGCGTACTGACGCTGTACCAGCAGGGCGATCATGGTGCCGAATATCTCGGCGACGCGCGCCTCGCCGCCTTCCCAGCCGGCGACAAGCGTCTGTTGAGCTACGCCATCGATAACAAGGTCAGCATTACCAGCGAAAGCACGTCGCAGCAGCCGATCGTCAAGGCGACGATCGCCGGGGGCGTCATGCATTTGACCCGGCTGAACCGGATGACCACGACGGACCATATCGCCTCATCCGCGCCGCCGCCCCGCCTGATCGTCGAGAAGATGGCGCTGGGCGGCAATTGGCGGCTGGCCACCCCGCCGGCCGATCAGGTCGAGCGCACGCCCGGCGGCGCGTACCGCATTCCGGCGACGCTCGACGCCAAGGGCAACGGGATTTTGACGATCGTCGAGGAGCAGCCGGTCGAAGAGTCGATCCAGCTTCTCGATCTCGGCGACGACCAGCTCGGGGTTTACGTCGCGGCCCGAGAGCTCGACCCGAAACTGCATCAGGCATTGGCCGATTTGGCCCAGCGTCGACAGACGGTCGCCCGCCAGCAAGGCGAACTCGACCGGCTGAACGAGACGCGCACGCACCTGACCGACGACGAGGAGCGGTTGCGCGACAATTACACCGCGCTCAAGGACGACCCTGCAATGCGCAAGAGCACCCTCGACAAACTCAAGGCCTCGGAGACCGCGATCGACGATAATTCAGCCGCGATCGCCAAGGCAACGACGACCCTCGCCACTGCTCAGGCTGATCTTGCCGCCTATGTCAACGGGTTGAAGCTGTAACAGCGCTACTTGGGCGGCGGCGGGAACGTTGGCGGCAGCGGGTTGAAATTGAGCGGCTGGTCGCTTTCGATCTTGTCCGGCGTCGGCACTTGCGAAGTATCCCAACCACCGCCGAGCGCCTCGATCAACGCGACACTGGCGACAAGCCGGCTCTGCCGGATATTGACGGCGGTTTCCGCATCGCCAAGCGCCGTATTCTCGGCAACGATGACGGCGGTATAGGCCTGCGTCCCGGCGAGGTACTGGTTGTTGATCGTGGCCTCGGCCTGGCGCGCCGCCTTGACCGCCGCATCCTGCGCCACCGCCTCGTCAGCGAGAACCCGCTCGGCCACCAGCTCGTCCTCGACCTGCTGAAGCGCGGTCAGCACGGTCTGGCGATAAGTGGCGACGCTTCCGTCATAGGCGGCTTCGTCGTGGGCAAGCTGGGCATTGCGCGCGCCGCCGTCGAAAATCGTCTCGGCCGCGGTGGAGCCGACGGACCAGATGCGGCTCGACGCGGTCAGCAGCTTGCGCAACATCTCCGCCTGGACCCCGGTATCGGCGGACAGCGTCACGGTCGGGTAGAAGGCCGCGGCATCGACGCCGATCAACGCGTTCGCCGCCTGCATGTCGCGCTCGGCGGCGGCAATGTCGGGCCGCCGCTGGAGCAGCGCCGAGGGCAATTCAAGCGGGATCAACGGCACTTGGAGCGTCGCCTCGGTCGGGGCGATGGTCAGGGCGGCGGGCGGCTTGCCGATCAGCACCGCGATCGAATGCTCGAGTTGGCCGCGGGTCACCCCGACAGCAATCAGCTGCGCCCGCGTTGCGTCGAGCTGGGCTTGCGCCTGGGCAACCGCCGATTGGTCGGTCGTCCCGCTGCCGTACTGGTTCTTGGTGATCTGCAGCGCCTGGGTAAAGGCCTTGACCTCGGCAGCGAGCAAGCGGGAAAGCTCGTCGGCGACGCGCAGTTCGACATAGGCGGTGGCGAGCGTGCCTTGCGCCGACAGCCGCGCATTCGCCAAGGTCGCGGCGCTCGCCTGGGCGCTGGCGATGTTGCTCTCGACGGTACGGCGCACTGATCCCCACAGATCGGGGACCCAGCTCGCCGTGGTTTCCGTGATGAATTGGCTTGAAATGCCGCCGCTGAAGCCGGCCTGCGGTGCCGAATTGCCGCTGCTGCGCGCCCGTGTCGCCGAGCCCCTGAGACTCCCCGTCGGGAAGAACTGGGCACGCGCCGCCGCGACGGTCGCCTCGGCTTCGCGAAACGCCGCTTCGGCGGCTTTCAAATTCTGGTTGGAGATGTCGATCTGACGTTCGAGGCCGTCGAGCACCGGGTCGTGGTAGATCGACCACCAGGCGCCGCGGTCGATTGCGTCATTGGGCCGGCTCGGCGCCCAGCCTTTTTCCGCCGGGGCGGGCTTCCAAGCCTCCTTGTAGGCGATCGGCACCGGCGCGTCGGGCTGAACGTAATCCGGCCCGACGGTGCAACCGCAAAGCCCCAGCAGAGCCGCAAGCCCCCCTTTCGCGGCGGCTCGCGCGCTGCGGCGCCGCCCGCTTCTCCCCGGCATCCGGTCTATTCTCCCGGTTCGGGGATTTGACCGGGAGCGAGGTGCGGCCCGTGCGGCTGGCGGCGCATCGCCCAGAGGCGAAAGCGGTCGAGATAGAGATAGATCACCGGCGTCGTATAGAGCGTCAGCGCCTGGCTGACCAGCAGCCCGCCGACGATCGAGATGCCGAGGGGTTGGCGCAGTTCGGAGCCTTCGCCAAGACCGATCGCCAAGGGGAGCGCGCCGAGCAATGCCGCCAGGGTCGTCATCATGATCGGCCGGAAACGCAACAGCGAGGCGCGGTAGATCGCATCACGCGAGCTGAGCCCGCCTTCGCGCTCGGCGACCAGCGCGAAGTCGATCATCATGATCGCGTTCTTCTTGACGATGCCGATCAACAGAATGACGCCGATCAGCGCGATGATGCTGAATTCGGTGTTGCAGATCATCAGCGCCAGCACCGCCCCGACCCCCGCCGAGGGCAGAGTCGACAGGATCGTGATCGGATGCACGTAGCTCTCATAGAGCACGCCGAGCACGATATAGACCGCGAGCAGCGCCGCGGCGATCAGCACCGGCTCGTTGTCGAGCGATTGCTGGAAGACCTGGGCGGTGCCCTGGAAGCTGCCGTGGATCGTGGTCGGCACGTGCAGCCGCGCCATCGCGGCGTCGATCGCGCTGGTCGCCTGGCTCAGCGACGCGCCGGGCCGCAGATTGAACGAGATCGTCGTAGCAACAAACAATCCCTGGTGATTGACGGCGAGCGGTGTCGAGCCCGGCCCGTAATGCGAAAAAGCAGAGAGCGGCACCATCGTCTCGGTAAAGGTGCTGACCGGTGCGCCGGTCGAGGTCGACGCCGCGTTGTGCCCGGTTGCGGCGAGTGAATTCATCGCCTGATTGCGCGCCGCGTCCGAGGCGATCGAACTGGCGGTCGGGCTGACGGTCGCGTTGGCCGGCGGGCTCGCGGCGTTGTTGACGCTGGTCGTCGCGGCGTTGTTGGTCTGGTTGTTCACGATGTTGCTGCTCGGCGTGGTCGCGGCATTGTTCGGCATCGGGCTGGCCGCGTTGTTCGTGCTCGATGGCGGCACCACGGTTCCAGCAACCGCATTGGTGCTCGCGGTGCCGCTGACCGCGCCGCCGGTGCTGCTGACATAGATCTGCTTGAGCATGTCGGGGCTCTGCCAGAACTCCGGCGCGACCTCCATCACGACATGGTACTGGTTGCGCGCCGCGTAGATCACCGACACTTGGCGCTGGCCGAACGCGTCGTAGAGGGTGTTGTCGATCTGGCTGGCGGTCAGGCCGAGCCGCGACGCGGTCGGGCGATCGATCGTCAGGTCGGTTTCGAGACCGTGGTTCTGCTGGTCGGAATTGACATCGGTCAGCTCTGGGATTTTCTCCATCTCGGCCGCAACCTTGGGCGACCACTGATTGAGCTCGGGCAGCGAATCGCCCTGCAGCGTGTATTGGTATTGCGCATTGGTCTGCCGTCCGCCGACTCGGATGTCCTGCACCGCCTGCAGGAAGAGCCGCGCGCCGGGAACCTGGTTCAACTTGCCGCGCAGCCGGGCGATGACCTGGTCGACCGACAGCTTGCGCTGCGACAGCGGCTTTAACGCGGCGAAGACAAAGCCGGAATTGGTCTGGCCACCGCCAGTAAAGCCGACAACGCTCTCGATCGCCGGGTCTTCGCGGATGATCTTGATGAACTGGCGGAGCTTCTGGCGCATCAGCTGAAATGAGATCGCCTGATCGGCCTGGATGCCGCCGATCATCCGCCCGGTATCCTGCTGCGGGAAAAAACCCTTGGGGACCTGGTAGAATAGAAAGACATTGAGGCAGATGGTGACGAGCAGGACGAGCATCACCATCCGCGGCGCGCGCAATGCCGCGCTCAAGGTGCGGTCATAGAAATGGAGCGCCGCGTTGAACACCCACTCGCTGGCGCGGTAGAGCCGTCCTCGCCGCCCCGGTCGCTCGCGCCGCAACACAAAGGCGCACATCATCGGCGTGGTCGTCAGCGAGATGATCAGCGAGATCATGATCGCAATCGACAGGGTCACCGCGAATTCGCGGAATAGCCGCCCGACGATGCCGCCCATCAACAGGATCGGCGCGAACACCGCGATCAGCGACAGGCTCATCGACAGCACGGTGAACCCGACCTCCCGCGCGCCCTGCAGTGCGGCCTCGCGCCGTCCCATACCGTCTTCCATATGGCGCGAGACGTTTTCGAGCACGACGATCGCGTCGTCGACGACAAACCCGGTCGAGATCGTCAGCGCCATCAGCGACAGATTGTCGAGGCTGTAGCCCATCAGGTACATCGCGCCGAACGTGCCGATCAGCGATACAGGCACCGCGACGCTCGGGATCAGGATCGCGCGCGCATTACGCAGGAACGCGAAGACGACCAGGATCACAAGGCAGATCGAGATGACCAGCGCGGTTTCGACATCGTGCAGCGAGGCCCGGATCGTCGAAGTCCGGTCCATCGTCATCTTGACGTTGATCCCGTGCGGGATCGACGCCTCGAGCTGCGGCAACGCCGCCGTAACCCGATCGACCGCATCGATAATGTTGGCGTTCGGCAGACGGTAGAGGATCACCAGCACCGCCGGCTCGCCATTCGCCAGCCCCTGGTTGCGCAAATTCTCGACCGAATCGCTGACCGTGGCGATATCAGGCAGCCGCACCGGCGCGCCATTGCGATAGGCGATGACGAGCGGCAGGTAATCCGCCGCGTGGGTCACCTGGTCATTGGTGTAGATCTGGTAGTGCTGGTCGCCTGGTTCGATCGCCCCTTTGGGGCTGTGGGCATTTGCGGAAGACAGCGCGGCGCGCACATCCTCGAGCCCGATCCCGTATTTGTTGAGGGCGAGTGGGTTGAGCTCCACCCGCACGGCGGGCAACGAACTGCCGCCAATCGTGACCTGGCCGATCCCATCGATCTGCGACAGGGCCGGCGTCAACACCGTCGACGCGGCGTCGTAGATCTGGCCCTGGGTCAGCGTCGCCGAGGTCAGCGCCAGGATCGCGATCGGCGCGTCGGCCGGGTTGACCTTGCGGTAGGTCGGGTTGGTCCTGAGGTTTGTCGGCAGATCGACGCGCGCCGCGTTGATCGCCGCCTGCACGTCGCGCGCCGCGCCATCGATGTTGCGGTTGAGGTCGAATTGCAGCGTGATCCTGGTGTTCTGGACGGTATTGATCGAGGTCATCTCGGTGACGTTGGCGATGACGCCGAGATGGCGTTCGAGCGGGGTCGCCACCGTTTCCGCCATCGTCTCCGGGCTCGCCCCCGGCATCGTCGCGGTCACCGAAATCGTCGGGAAATCGACCTGCGGCAGCGGCGAAACCGGCAATTTGTTAAACGCGAATATGCCGGCAAGCGCGATCCCGATGGTCAGCAAGGTCGTCGCGACCGGCCGCTCGATAAACGGGGTCGAGAGGCTCATTCGGCCGGGGTCTCCGAGTGGGCCTCGCCGCCGCCCAGCCGACGACTGATCATCCGGCCAAGCCGGTCAAACCCGAGATAGATGACCGGCGTCGTAAAAAGGGTCAGCGCCTGGCTGACCAGCAGCCCACCGACGATCGTCACCCCGAGCGGATGCCGCAGCTCGGATCCCGTGCCGGCGCCAAGCATCAGCGGCAACGCACCGAACAGCGCGGCAAGCGTCGTCATCATGATCGGCCGGAAGCGCAGCAGCGAAGCCTGGTGAATTGCCTCGCGCGGCGTCTTGCCTTCGTCGCGTTCGGCGACGAGCGCGAAGTCGACGATCATGATGCCGTTCTTCTTGACGATGCCGATCAGGAGAATCACGCCGATGATCGCGACGACGCTGAGATCGCTGCCGTCGACGATCAACGCCAGCAACGCGCCGAGCCCGGCCGAGGGCAGGGTCGAGAGGATCGTGATCGGATGGATAAAGCTCTCGTAGAGCACGCCCAGCACGATGTAGACGGTGACGATCGCCGCCAGGATCAACATGATTTCGTTGCTGAGCGCCGCCTGAAAGGCGAGCGCGGCGCCCTGAAAACTGGTGATCATGCTGATCGGCAGACCGACATCGGCCTCCGCCTTCTTGATCTCGTCGACCGCCGCGCCGAGCGAAGCGTCAGGCGCCAGGTTGAATGAGATCGATACCGCCGGGAACTGGGCAATGTGGTTGACCGCCAACGGAGCGGTCTGCTTCTCGATCGACGCGATCGCCGACAGCCGTACCTGGCCGGTGCTCGACGTGGACGAGGGCAGATAGATCTGGTCGAGCGAGGCGACCTCCTGCTGCGCCTCGGGCGTGGCTTCGAGGATCACCCGGTACTGGTTCGACTGGGTGAAGATCGTCGAGACGATGCGCTGGCCGAACGCGTCGTACAGCGCGTTGTCGACTGTCGCCGGGGTGATGCCAAAGCGGCCGGCGGTGCTGCGGTCAATGTTGATGTAGACCGATAGTCCGTTCTCGCCAAAATTGGTCGCGACATCGGTGATCTGGGGTATTTGCTGAAGCCGCGCCATCAGCTTCGGAATCCAGTTGCTGAATTCGTCGGGATTCGCGTCTTGCAGCGCGAACTGGTATTGCGTGCGGCTGACCGTGGCGTCGATCGTCAGATCCTGGACCGGCTGCATGTAAAGGTCGATGCCGGTCACATCATGGATCTCGCCTTGTAGGCGGCGGATGATCGCGCTGGCGTCGAGCGCGCGCTCGTCGCGCGGCTTCAAATTGATCAGGAACCGGCCCGCGTTCAGCGTCGCGTTGGTGCCGTCGACGCCGATAAACGAAGATAGGCTGACAACGTCGGGGTCCTTGAGGATCGCCGCGGCGAGCGCCTCTTGCCGGTCGGCCATCGCCGAGAACGAAATCGATGGCGACGCCACCGAGATACCCTGAATGAGCCCGGTATCCTGGACCGGAAAGAACCCTTTCGGGATTACGACATAGAGATACCCCGTAAGACACACCGTCAGGAACGCGACGAAAAGCGTGAACGGCTGATGGTCGAGCACCCAATCGAGCAAAATGCCGTAGCGTGCGATGATCGCGTCGAACCCTTCCTGCGTCTTGCGCATGAACCAGTTCATGTCGTGTTCGTCGACACGACGCAGCACTTTCGCGCACAGCATCGGCACCAGGGTCAGCGAGACGATCGCCGAGATGACGATCGTTACCGCGAGCGTGATCGCGAATTCGCGGAACAGGCGACCGACGACATCGGCCATGAACAACAGCGGGATCAGCACCGCGATCAGCGAGATCGTCAGGCTGATGATCGTAAAGCCGATCTGTTCGGAGCCTTTGAGCGCCGCCTGCAACGGCGAATCGCCCGCCTCGATATAGCGCGAGACGTTTTCGATCATCACGATCGCGTCGTCGACGACAAACCCGGTCGAGATCGTCAGCGCCATCAGCGACAGATTGTCGAGGCTGAAGCCGCACAGGTACATCACCGCGAGCGTGCCGACGAGCGACAGCGGTACCGAAAGGCTCGGGATCAGCGTCGCCGATGGGCTGCGCAAAAATACAAAGATCACCGCGACGACGAGCACGATCGCGAGTCCGAGCTCGAATTCGACATCGGAGACCGAGGCACGGATCGTCGTCGTGCGGTCGGTCAACACGGCGATGTCGACCGATTGCGGAAAGCTCGCCCGCAGCGCCGGCAATAGCGCGGCAATGCTGTCGACGACCGAAATCACGTTGGCGCCGGGCTGGCGCTGAACGTTGACGATGATCGCCTGCGTCGTGTTCATCCAGCCGGCGAGCTTGGCGTTCTCGTCGGCATTGAGCGCCGTCGCCACATCGGACAAATACACCGGCGAGCCATTTTTATACGCGATCACCAGAGCGTTGTAATCGGAGGCGCTGCCGATCTGATCGTTGGCGTTGATCGTGTAAGAACGGCTTGGCCCGTCAAAATTGCCCTTGGGCTGATTGACATTGGCGTTGCCGATCGTCGTGCGCAGATCGTCGATGTTGAGTCCGAGCGCGGCGAGTTTGCGCGGGTCCGCCTGAATGCGCACCGCCGGCCGGTGACCACCGCTGATCGTAACGAGGCCGACCCCGGCGAGCTGCGAGATCTTCATCGCCAGACGGGTGTCGGCGAGATCCTCGACCTCGGTCAGCGGCAGGGTCTTCGAGGTCAGCGCCAAGGTCAGCACCGGCGCGTCGGCGGGGTTAACCTTCGCGTAGATCGGCGGCGCCGGCAGGTCGGACGGCAGCAAATTACCGGCGGCGTTGATCGCGGCCTGGACCTCCTGCTCGGCGACGTCGAGCGTAAGGTCGAGGCTGAATTGCAGCGTGATGACCGACGATCCGGCGGAGCTGACCGACGACATCTGGGTCAGTCCCGGCATCTGACCGAGCTGTACTTCGAGCGGCGCGGTCACCGACCCGGTCATCACGTCGGGGCTGGCGCCGGGGTAGAGCGTCGTGACCTGGATCGTCGGATAGTCGACCTCGGGCAGGGCCGATAATGGCAGAAAGCGATACGCGACCATGCCGACCAGCATGATCGCCACCATCAGCAGCGAGGTGGCCACCGGCCGCAGGATAAACGGCCGCGATGGGCTCACGCCGTGCTCCTAACTCCAGCCCCCACCGGCATCACCCGCCGTTGCTCCCGCTCGGCTGCGCCGGACTCGCGGGCTGCGCGGCCGGTTGCTGGCCTTGGGCCTGCCCACGACCCTGGCCGTGACCACGCCCGCCGCTCGGCTGGGCAGCCGGCTGATCGCCTGATGCGTTGGGCTGCGCCGCGTTCTGAGTCACGGTGACCTTGGCGCCTTCCTTGAGTCGGTCGGCGCCGTCGGTGACAATGACCTGACCCGGTTCGAGCCCCTTGGTGACCGCAACCTTCTCCCCGTCGTCGGGGCCGAGCGTCACCGCCTGCGCGGTTACCGTATCGTCGGGTTTGACGACATAGACAAAGGTGCCGGGGGCGCCGCGCTGGATCGCCGCATCCGGCACGATGTTGGTGTTCTGCAGCGTATCGACCGTGAGCTTGATATTGACGAACTGGTTCGGAAACAGGTCGAGCGTCTTGTTGTCAAAGGTCGCGCGCAGCTTCAGCGTACCGGTCGTCGTATCGATCTGATTGTCGAGCGTCGCGAGCTGGCCGACCTCGATCTGTGTGTTGCCGGTGCGGTCGAACGCGGTCGCCTTCAAGGTCTTGCCGGCATGGACCTGCTTTAGCACCGCCGGCAGGCTGTCTTCCGGCAAGGTGAAGATCACCGAGATCGGCTGCAATTGGGTAACGACGACGATGCCGCTCGTGCTGCTCGTCTGGATGTAGTTGCCGGGATCGACCTGGCGCAGCCCGACGCGGCCGGTGACCGGTGTGGTGATGTGGCAATAGATCAGGTTGAGTTTTTGCGCATCCACCTGCGCCTGGTCGGTCTGCACCGTGCCCTTGTCCTGCGCGACCGTCGCCACCTGGGTATCGAGCGTTTGCGAGGCGATCGAGTTCTGCGCGACCAGCTTCTTGTAGCGCGCGAGGTCGAGTTCGGCGTCGGCGAGCGCGGCCTGGTCCTTGGCGAGCTGGCCTTGCGCCTGTTCGAGCGCGACCTGGTAGGGACGCGGGTCGATCTGGGCGAGGAAATCGCCCTTGTTGACCGTCTGCCCTTCCTGGAAACCGACATCGACCAGCAGCCCGTTGATCTGCGTCTGGACCGTGACCGTCGCAAGCGGCGTCACCGTGCCGAGCGCGTTGTCGATGATCGGCATGTCGCCCTTGACGACGGTCGCAGTACCGACCGGCGTCGGTCCGCCATTGCCAAAGCGTCCGGCCGGGGCGCTCTGATGGTGGCGCAGCACCCACCAGACGATGCCAGCGACGATCAGGGCAAGCAGCAGCAACCATAACAGTCGGCGCAGCAGCGAGCGGCGCGGTGGCGGCGTGGCGCCGGGCGGGGGCAGCAACGGCCGCTCGGGCCGCAGATCGGGCAGCTCCGGCAGTGGCCGCACTTCGTCGGCCCGCGGTGCAGGCGAAACGTAGGCGCGGGTCGGTTGATCGTCCATCGCCGCTACGCCCCGTTCGGCGCGGCCGTCGGACGCGCCAAAAATGCCGGACCTCTGGTCATCCCCCCACCTTTCATCGAAGGAATTTATGCACCCGTCCGCGAATACCTCCCCAAAGCCCCCTCGCCGTCTCGAAAGGTGAGACGTTTGACGAGGGCTAACGTTCCGCGCGCGCCGCGAGACTAGCAGATCACCCCGGTTTGAGAATGCCATTCCCGGTCGCCAGCCGCCACCAACGGCAAGCTTGGATGCCGTCTTGCGCACATTGGCCGCGCGCCGCATCGTGCCGCGATGATTCCGCCCGTGAAACCCGACCAGCTGCTGGCCCGACTCGACGCGCTCGGCATCGCCCACCATACCTATGCCCATCCGCCCGTCTTCACCGTCGAGGAAGCCAAGTCGCTGCGCGGCACCCTGCCGGGCGGGCATTGCAAGAGCCTGTTCCTGAAAGACAAGAAAGCCGGGCTGTGGCTCGTCGTGGCGCTCGAGGAATGCCGGGTCGATCTGAAGGGCTTGGCCGACCGGCTCGGCGCCCCGCGCTTTTCGTTCGGCTCGGCCGAATTGCTCTACGACGTACTGGGTGTACGGCCGGGAAGCGTCACCCCCTTTGCCGCGATCAACGATACCGAGCACCGGGTGACCGTGGTGCTGCAGCAGGCAATGCTGACGCATGACCCGCTCAATTATCATCCGCTCGAAAACACCCGCACGACCGCGATCGCACCTGACGACCTCGTGCGCTTCCTCAAAGCCTGCGGTCACGCCCCGCGGATCGTCCCGTTCGCCGAGCCGGAAGCCTGAACGGGGCCCAAGCGACGCTTGTCATCGCGCCGTCCTGTGGCCATGTTGTCAGCATTAGCCGATGGCGAGACGAACATGTCCGATGAAACTCTCATAGGTGGTGGAATTGGTGGCGCGGGAACCGCTGCCCCTGTCAAGGACGTGACCACCGCGACCTTTATGACCGAGGTCGTCGACGCCTCGTTCGACCAGCCGGTCATCGTCGATTTCTGGGCGCCCTGGTGCGGCCCGTGCAAGCAATTGGCGCCGCTTCTCGAAAAGGCGGTGCGCGCCGCCAATGGCGCGGTGCGCATGGTCAAGCTCAACATCGACGACAATCCGGAAGTCGCGCAGCAAATGCGCATCCAGTCGATCCCGGCGGTCTATGCCTTTAAGGACGGCCGCCCGGTCGACGCCTTTGTCGGCGCCGTGCCGGAAAGCCAGATCAAGCAGTTCATCCAGAAACTCGGTGGCCCGTCGGGTCCCTCGCCGATCGAAGAAGCGATGGCGATGGCCAAGGAATCGCTCCAGGCCGGCGACTATGACAGCGCCGGCGGCATCTTCTCGCAGGTCTTGCAGCGCGAGCCGGACAATGTCGACGCACTGGCCGGCCTGGCGCGCGTGCTGATCGCCAAGAGCGAGCACGGCGCCGCGCGCGACCTCCTGTCCCAGGTCCCGAAGGAGCACCTCAATCATGCCGAGATCGCCGCGGCGCATTCGGCACTCGAGCTCGCCGAGCAGGCGACCAAAGCGATGGGCGAGGCCGATCAGTACCGCGCCCGGCTCGCCGCCGACGCCAACGACCACGAAGCCCGCTTCGAGCTTGCGACAGCCTTGTTCGGCGCCGGCGAGCGCGAGGCTGGGATCGATGAGCTGCTGACGCTCTACCGCAAGGACCGCGCCTGGAACGAGGAGGCGGCGCGCAAGCAACTCGTCAAATTCTTCGAGGTCATGGGCCCGACCGATCCGCTGACCCTCGCGTCGCGCCGCCGGCTGTCATCGCTGATGTTCTCGTGACGATGCCGGACGACGATACCGCCGCCGAGGCGCTTCCCGACATCCTGCCGATCTTCCCGCTGACCGGCGTCTTGTTGCTGCCGCGCGGGCGGCTGCCGCTCAACATCTTCGAGCCGCGTTATCTGGCGATGACGCGCGACGCGATGGGGGGCGAGCGCCTGATCGGCATGGTCCAGCCCTCCGAACCACCGATCCGAGAGCCGAACCCGTCGGTCTATCCGACCGGCTGCGCCGGGCGTATCACCAGTTTCTCGGAAACCGATGACGGCCGCTTCCTGATCACCCTGACCGGCGTGTCGCGCTTCCGTATCAAGGAGGAATTGCCGCTGCTTTCAGGCTATCGCCGCGCGGTGGCCGAATGGGACGATTTCGCCGATGACCGCAACGTGGACGAGGCCGGCTTTGACCGCGCGCGGTTGACGCGCGGTCTGCGCAATTTTTTCAGCCAGCGCCAAGTCCAGGCCGATTGGAGCGCGATCGACCAGGCCCCCGGCGAACACCTCGTGACCTCGATCGCGATGATGTGCCCGTTCGCGCCCAACGAGAAACAGGCGCTGCTCGAAGCCAAGACGCTCGATGAGCGCGCGCGCCTGCTGACCGCGCTGATCGAGATGACGCTGACCGCGCCGACCCCTGCCCCCGAAGGCGGCATCACCCGCCATTAATCGCGTAGCGG
>Ga0181537_10000654_pt1 | contig 32039 bp, 25 predicted proteins | sample PEATcosm2014_Bin_39_FD_119765 | JGI IMG/M metagenome (GOLD analysis project Ga0181537, IMG submission 119765) | Peatland microbial communities from MTU Mesocosm Facility, Houghton, MI, USA - PEATcosm2014_Bin23_10_metaG | ecosystem: Environmental > Terrestrial > Soil > Wetlands > Peat | place... | reverse complement strand
ACACCGTTCTCAAGGAGGGCCGTGTCGCCGGTGCGAAACCAGCCTTCGCGAAAAGCATCGCGTGTTGCATCGGGCTTACCCCAGTACTCCGCGAATACACTTGGTCCTCGCACCTCGATCTCTCCCGGAGCACCAGTTTCTACTATCTTGCCCGCTTCATTCACGAGTTGCACATCTACATTGGGCAATGGCCTGCCAACACTTCCAGGCACACGGGTGCCATGTAAGGGATTGGAAAGCGCCATGCCTATTTCTGTCATACCATATCGTTCGAGCAAAGTATGTCCGCTGATCTCTTTCCAGCGTTCGAGAGTAGCAACGGGAAGCGCGGCTGAACCGGAAACCATCAGGCGCATGCGACTGCATCCTGCACTGATCTCAGCTCTGTATCCGGGAGAAGCCGTCTCCCATGCTGCGATCAGTTTTGTGTACACAGTAGGAACGGCCATGAATATCGTGAGCGATCCATTCGCAATACGCTCTAAAACCGTCGTAACGTCGAAACGAGGCAACATCTCACAAGCCGCCCCGGACCATAACGCGCAACTCACAACATTGATGATGCCATGCACGTGGTGAAGCGGCAGGCAGAGCAGGATGCGGTCATCCGCATTCCATTCCCATGCGTGCACCAGTGTGGTGACCTGTGCGCGGATGTTGACATGGGTGGTCACAACTCCCTTTGGGCGACTCGTAGTGCCGCTCGTATAGAGAATCATTGCACGTCTGTCAGAATCGATCAGCGGGAGCGACGCAGGGCTAAACGCCAGAGCACCAGCAACAGGCATTTCGCGTAATTTCCGTTTTCGTGCAAGCGGTGCGAGAATGTTTTCCGCAGCCGCGTCGAAGAGAACCGTTTCAGAGTGAGTGTCATCGAGGAGATACTCAAGCTCTGGTCCCGGAGAACCAAGCGGAAGCGGTACGGCAACGCCTCCCGCACGCCAGATGCCCCAGAGGACAGCGGCCCACGTAAACCCAGGCGTGCACAGGAACGTGACGCGTTCTTCGCGGAGATCGTCGCGACCGCCAAGCAGTGCAGACGCAACTCGCGCCGAGCAGTCCAGTAACTCGTCGTACGTAAACGAACGCTCCAGGTCAATGATCGCTATTCGTTCGCGATGCTGTTCAGCTTGAGCTATAAGAGGTATCGCGCTGCTCAGAGTTGTCATAGGAAATCACCAGACCGCTCGGGTGAGATTGTACCCGTTCCGGCAACGTGATGACTACAAAACCCCGCTTGGCAACATCGCGCTGGGCAAAGGCATCAACAATCTCGCGGTGCGGCAGCTACTGTCGTGTTCAAGCGGATCGCCGCTCCAGGAGGATTGGATGGCGGAGCGCGCGCTTCCACTTGCTACGGTTCCCAGCCGCAACAACCTTACGTCACAACAGATTACTGGATTCTGGGCAGCATGGCTTGGTTGGACTTTAGACGGTATGGATTCGTTCATCTACGCGCTCGTGTTGGCTCCAGCGTTGACAGAATTGCTACCAAAGTCTGGGATCGCTGGCACGCCAGGGAACGTTGGGCTCGCAGGTTCATTTCTTTTCGCGCTGTTTCTGATTGGATGGGGCCTGTCGTTTGTCTGGGGACCAATCGCCGACCGATACGGGAGGACGCGAGTACTCGCAGCAACCATCCTCGTCTATGCTGTTTTCACCGGAGCTGCCGCCTTATCGCAAAGTGTCTGGCAGTTGGCAATCTTCCGCCTGCTTGCGGGCATTGGCATTGGCGGTGAGTGGGCGTTGGCGGGAACCTATGTGGCCGAAGCGTGGCCAGAAGATCGTCGCAAAATGGGCGCAGGATACTTGCAGACAGGCTACTACGCAGGATTCTTCCTGGCTGCGGCCCTCAACTTCACGGTGGGTGCGCGCTTCGGTTGGCGTGCCATGTTTCTGTGCGGCATGACGCCGGTGGTGCTCGCCATTGTTGTTATGCTCCGCGTGAAAGAGCCGCAGAGGTGGCAGCAGAAACAGAAGGTGCAATCCATAAGCAAGCACGCGCCACTGCGCACCATCTTTGTCGGCGCTTATCAGAGACGAACCTTGGTCATGACTGCATTGCTTACGGTAGCCATCATAGGATTATGGGCAGGAGCCGTATACGAACCGACTGCCATCATTGCCCTTGCAAGGAAAGAAGGGATGAGTTTGCCGCAGGCGGTCCGCACTGCATCATTAGGCACTGGCTTGTTGTCGATAGGCACAATCCTCGGATGCCTTGCCGTGCCGCCTCTTGCGGAACGCTTCGGAAGAAAAAAGACTCTGGCAATGTACTTTCTTGGGATGTGCGCATGCATCGCTCTCGCCTTTGGCTGGGCGTTCTATCAGCCGCATGGCTTACGTTTGTTCATTGCGGTGCTGTTCTTCCTTGGCTTTTTTGGCGGAAACTTCGCACTTTTCAGCCTCTGGTTGCCAGAGCTCTATGGCACGTCCGTTCGCGCCACCGCCTTTGCTTTCTCCACTTCGTTCGGGCGATTCATTGGTGCTGGAGTCAATTTCCTGATCGGCAGCATGGTTCGCAATATGGGAACGCTTGGCAAGCCCGTTGCCTACACCAGCCTTGCCTTTGCGCTCGGACTACTCCTCATACCTTTCGCAACGGAGACTAAGGGAGACAGATTACCGGAGTGATGAAGGGCACTTGAGCCTTCAGAATCTGGTTGCCTTCTGTACCAATGCCAGATCCTCCGCCTCCGTGATCATCGCTTCTAAACTCAGGCGAATACCTTCAGCCCAAAAGGTTTCGTCCGTCGCATTGATGCCGAACGGCTCGAGCAGTTCAACCACGTCTTTCGTTGACCCGGAACGTAGAAGGTCAAGATAAAGAGCTTCAAAACGGTCACCCAACCGTGATCGCTGGGCATACAAGCTCTGCGTCAGAAGCTCTCCGAACGCATAACCATAAACGTAGAATGGCCGATGGAAGTGCGACACGTAGGACCAGAGATGATTGGTGTCTTCATAGGTGAATACTTCGCCATCTTCTCCGTATAGCTCCTTGGCAGTCGTGAGCCATAGGGCGTCGAGTTCTTCCACGGATAGTTTGGTCGGTTCCTTCCATTCAGAATAAGACTCATCCATGCCGTGAATTCGACGCTCAAAATTCGAGAATCCAATCTGCCTCACGACGGTGTTTAACATGCCCTCAATCTTTCGAGTAACAAGCGCAAGGAGCGCGGCACGATCTCCCCCCGTTGCGAGATTCTCTTTCACAAAGTTGAACGTCGTCATTTCGCCGAACACCGAAGCCGTCTCGCAATAGGCGATCGGCGGATGATACATGAGAGGCCCTTGCGCCACGCCAGCGAGAATGCCATGAACACCATGGCCGAGTTCATGCGCAAGCGTCATCACATCATGATTGGAGCCCATGTAGTTCAAGAATGTGAACGACTGCGGCTGATTGCCAGGAAGCACAAATGAACAATTGAATGCTCCTCCGCGTTTACCCTTGGCGGCTGGCGCGTCAATGCAGTTCGCCGCAATGAAATCCTCAATGATCCCAGCGAGCGTGGGGCTGAAGCTCCGATACGCGGCCAGGACAGTCGACATCGCCTTATCGTATGGCACCACTGTTGTATCGCTGAATGGCAGCGGAGCGTTGCGATCACTCCACTTCAGTGTCTTCATTCCAAGCAATTCGGCTTTGAGCCGATAATAGCGGCGGGCCAATGGTGCAGCAACTTTCATCACCGCGTCGTGCAGCGCATCGACAACCGCGTCCGGAATGCGATTCGACTTGTTCCTTGCTTCCATCGGGTTGCGGTAATTGCGCTCCTTGCGCTCGACTGCCGCCTTGCCGACGATGACATATAACGTCTGTGCAGAATACTTGGCGAAGTATCCACCCAGCCCGTCGTTAACCGAGTGCTGAACCTCTGCGCGCTGTGCGGCATCTTTCGAATTCGTGAGAATGTCGAGCATCTCGGTAAGATTTTTCGTCTCGCCACGGTGATCGAATCGGAGATCGGCCTCACATTCGTCAAAAAACTCATCCCATGAGTCCGGGCCAAACGGCGAACGCTTGGTAAGAGCCGACTCCACGGGTTCGCTCAGGAGGTGAGATTTGAAAACTCGCTGCTGCTCAATCCACGGACGATGTCTACTCACTACATCGTCGCTCGTGTACAAGTTTTCAAGCACCGTGTCATCCAGTGCTACCAATTCCAATTCAAAGAACGTCAAGTACTCGCCCTGCACCTGGCTCATGACCTGCTGCGCGTGAGCAAACTTGGCTTTCACCGCTTCATTCGTCACATCGAGGCTTTGTTTGAGAGAAAGGTAGATCATCACCTTCCCTCCAAGCATTTCCAGTTCCGAATATTCAGAGATTGCCTGACCTAGCGTTTCAGCCAGCTTCCCTTTGTGATCAGATCTGAACTTCCCTGCCCGCATGTTGAATTCCGCCATGTCCAGATCAATCTGTGGATCATTAATACCGGAATAGATGGGGCCCAAATCCCAGCGTGCGCTGCTGTCAGCATTGCTATTAACCAAAGTCTTTTCCATGCGTGCTCTTCTCTTGTCCGAAGTTCGTTGTGAGGAGCCACACCACACGCTTCGACTTCGACATTGTAGCCCGTCATGGCCCGGAACCGCCACGCCTCCGCTAGCGCGCAAATGACGCGATTCTTCTACGCAGTAGACACTGTCACGGGAACTAGGAACGAGGGATGTGCTGCTGACAGCGAGAGTCTCTTTGTTTGTTCAGGAAGCCCGCGCGCTTGAAGCGTTCGGCTTGAATGGAAGCACGTGTACTTCACCAACCGCGTTCTGGCGCACGGTCATGGTCGTGGCGCATTTCTCGCAGAGCCAGAAATGTTCGATCCGTCCATGCTGGCAGTTGGCAACTTTTGCATGATCGATACGGAATAGGCGCCCTTTGCTCATGTATCTGAAACTCGCAGAACACGCTGTATTCAGACATTTTGACAACATATGAACCAACTCCTTCCGAACGCGGCTCGCGGCTTGAATCGGAAATCAGCCATCAGACTTACTTTGGGATCAGGTTAGTAGCTTCGCCTTACGCCATCTCCGCCACGCGGCAGCTACCCACCCCACTTTTGCAGATATCTTATAACTCACTCTATCCGTGCCAATGTGACACTTATCACGCACAACGGAGAGCGTGACTGGCAACCCTAAGGCATTAGTAGGCATCGCCCAACATCCTCTAATACAAGTGTTATCCTGTGCGTCATGAACGTTTAGCATCTTCATGAGGCACTCTCCCGTATAATCGACCAAGTTACTTTTCTGGACTGGCGGGCTATGAATGAGCACAGCAGCATTTAATGTCGGCGAGAAGGTTGTCTACCCTAACCATGGGGTAGGTGTTATCGAGCAGATATCTACGCGCACGAATGGTAGCTTGGTTGAGCGTTTTTACTTGCTCTGCATCCCTGCCAACGGTCTCAAGGTGACGATTCCGTTTCACAATGCTGAAGCTGTAGGCTTACGCAGAATTGTCTCGAACACGGAAGCGGAGAAGATTCTTGAGTTCTTATCAAGCGGCGACGGATGTGAAAGCAGTCCAGATTGGAAGATCCGCCAAAGAGAGCATTCAGACAAGATGCGGACAGGTTCACTGATGGAAATAGCGATTGTTCTGAAGGGGCTGCTGGTCCTGGCGGTACAGAAACCACTCAGCGTTCGCGAAAAGAAAGTGCTAGAGAGCGCACGATTTCTCCTGAGCAGTGAGATGGCAATGGCACGGCAATGCGGACAAGAGGAAGTGGAAGACGAACTCGGCGGTGCTCTAGCCAAGTGCAACCTGCGCTGGCCGGAGCCAGAAGCTGTCAAAGTCTAGATTAGAGGTTACATCTCCGGCTCGGGCTGATATCTTGGCTGAGGTAAACTGCTGGAATGCAAGATTCCCTGTTCCCGGAGCTTCCTCAGATGACATGGCGCCGTTTTCTCATTCTCCTTGCGGCGGTTGCAGGAACTGCCGCTTTTATCCAAGCCCAGCCACAAGATATCGAACATCCTCTGAACAAGCAGCCTACATTTAAGGAACACCGAATCGGCGAATCATCGCAGGAATTCTTCGCCATTGCAAAAATGGCACAGAAGAATGGAATGCTTTCGACTGATTACTGCCGCTCCTACCTGAATGACCCGAAAGTAAAGAAGGCCTTAGAAAAGATCAAGAAAAAGGGTGAACGCGACCCATCTCTGTTGGTGACCACAATGGATGTGGCAGGCTGCGACAATATCCGCGCAGCACTCGCGGGGCAAGATGTCGAGATTGAGGTGCGGTTCGCTGCGGAATTTGGTAGTGGCACCGCGCATTTTATTGCTGGCCGCCTGGCCTCGGTGAGCTTCGTCGTCAAAGCACAATTCAATGATGTTGTAGAAGACATGACTGCCAAATTGGACGCAAAACCGCAGGTAAGTGTGGAGACCGTTCAAAATGCTGTTGGAGCAATCCTCAAACAGCACAGGGCGAAGTGGATACTTCCAAATACTCTTGTGAAATTGTCTGAGGTTCAGTCACTGGAAGGTAACAGCATCGGAACAGAGGTATCAGTTTCTGATCCGGCCATCTTGAAACACCGATCAAACTCTCTGAACTGAACCGTACTGTACTCACGCCTGGGTTCAATGAACAGCGCCTCCCAAAGACAGCCGGATCAAGGACATTTCCCCGATCCGGCTGTTTGCATTCGAGTTTGTAGTTGCTGCGCAGCTAGTAGCGGTAGGTATCCGGCTTGTAGGGCCCTTCGACAGGGACGCCGATATAGTCTGCCTGTTTCTTGCTGAGCGTGGTCAGTTTGACGCCGATCTTCTCGAGGTGCAGACGTGCGACTTCTTCATCCAGCTTCTTGGGGAGGGTGTAAACCTCCTTGGCGTAGGTGTCGCGGTGCTTCCAAAGGTCGATTTGCGCAAGCGTCTGGTTGGAAAAGCTGTTGGACATGACGAAACTCGGGTGTCCAGTGGCGCAGCCCAAGTTAACCAAGCGGCCTTCGGCGAGCATAAAGATCGAATGGCCATCGGGGAACGTGTACATATCCACCTGCGGCTTGATGTTGGTGCGCTTGACGCCCGGGGCGTTGTTGAGACGATCGATCTGTATCTCGTTGTCAAAGTGTCCGATATTGCAGACGATGGCCTGATCCTTCATCTTCTCCATGTGCTCCAGGGTGATGATGTCAACGTTGCCTGTGGTAGTGACATAGATGTCGCCAGTGCCGAGGGTGTCCTCAATGGGAGCGACCTGATAACCGGCCATGGCGGCCTGAAGAGCGTTGATAGGATCAATTTCGGTGACGATGACGCGAGCGCCAAGACCGCGCAGTGACTGCGCCGAACCCTTGCCCACATCGCCATGTCCGCAGACGACGGCTACCTTGCCAGCCATCATGACGTCAGTGGCGCGCTTGATGCCGTCAGCCAGGGATTCGCGGCAACCGTACAGGTTATCGAACTTCGACTTGGTGACGGAGTCGTTCACGTTGATTGCCGGGACGAGAAGCGTACCCTCTTCCTTCATGCGGTAGAGGCGGTGTACGCCGGTAGTGGTCTCCTCTGAGACACCGCGCCAGGCGGCGACAAGGGTGTGCCAGTACTGCTTGTTCTCGGCATTGACCTTCTTGAGCAAATCCTTGATGACCTTCTCTTCGTGCGATTCGGAGGCTGAGTTGACCCAGTCCGAGCCGTTCTCCAGTTCATAGCCTTTGTGGATGAGCAGGGTGACGTCGCCACCATCATCGACGACGAGCTCCGGCCCTTTGCCGTCAGCGTGGCTGATGGCGCGCAAGGTGCAATCCCAATACTCTTCGAGCGACTCACCTTTCCAGGCAAAAACCGGAACACCAGTCTCGGCAATGGCTGCAGCGGCATGGTCCTGGGTCGAGAAGATGTTGCAGCTCGCCCAGCGAACGACTGCGCCGAGCTCGACAAGCGTCTCGATGAGCACGGCGGTCTGGATGGTCATGTGCAGTGAGCCGGTGATGCGGACACCCTTGAGAGGCTTCTCGGCAGAATACTTCTTGCGAATCGACATGAGGCCGGGCATTTCTGCCTCGGCGATGGTTATTTCCTTACGTCCCCACTCGGCAAGTGAAAGGTCTGCAACTTTATAGTCGGTTACTACGGGCGTGAGCTGAGATGACAAGGAAAATCCTCCAAAATGCGGCGTGGAATGTGCGGACGATGCCCGCTTTTAGCCGATAAGCAATGGATCGATTATAACGGCTCAGGCGTGGGTTGCGGTAGGCCCGATCTCTCTTTCATCTGGGAGAACGGATGTGAGGCCCCTCGGGCTTCAGGATTACGCCGACTCCACGGCTACCGCTGATAGCAACGGTAAAAGGTTCTTCAATATGGATATGCCGGACAGCACCGAATTCTTCGACTGCGGGCTGGGCGGCGAGCCACGCCCAATCTACCTGGCCTTCGCCGAGGTCGGGATTAATGGTGAAGTAGGCGATGCGGAAGGCTGTAAGGTTCTGGAAGAAGTGGCTGCCCTGCGAGGGCGTAACCCGGAGATCGCGGAATCCGGCCTCCACGATAACGCGCGCGCCTGAAACCTGATCCCACGTTACAGGAACTCCCAGCCATGGGTCTTTGGAGCCCCATCGTCCGACTCCAATAAGAATGTATGGCGTTCCGGCGCGCACGAGCTGAGCATTCAGGCGCGCGACAATTTCAGCGACTTCTACGCTGTTGGCGCGATGGAAGCTCTCATAATCAACTACTACGGCGTCGTGAATATCCTCAATGCGTCCGTTGCCGAGAACGTGTGAGCTGCGGCAGAGGACGGTTGCGGGCTCTACGGTTTCCAGGGCAAAGTCCTCCATCTCGCGCGAGCAGATGAGTGGACGCATCTGAAGGAAGCCAAAGTCCGCGCTCTCGGAGTAGCTGCCCATGCGCACCGCAAACTCAATCTCAACGGGACGTCCCAGAGCGTCTGCACCTAGCTTCTGCAGATAATCGAGCAACTCGGGCAGTGGAAAGATGTTGTGCTTGAGGATCGGAGCGAACGTGACAACCCGAGCGCCGGGGCGGCTCAGGCCATCGCTGATGCAGTCGTTATCTCGCGAGTACGTGGATGCCACATAGTGAAGCGTTCCATCGGCTTCCGCATCGCGCAACGGAAAGCGGTGCTCGCGGAGGTGCTCCACACCGGAGGGAAGCTGGTCGGCAGCGGGCGCATGACCGTTCTGCGCGCCAAGGTCAAGAGCCATGAATTCGGTTTGTGAGTTGCGCAGGATGTCTTCAACGCTGGAGAACTGGATCATGTGGCGCGGGTAGCGGGGACAAAAGGAGAGCGACTTGCCCCCATCGACAACCGTACGTCCCAGACCAAGGGCGACAGCGGCGATGCCGTCATTAGGTTCCATTGGTTCGGCAGGATAGAAATTGCGTGAGCGCACGACACCGGAAAAATCAGGGTAGAAGCGGGAACCATGAGTGGCACCGACCAACTCCTGAATAATCACAGCCATCTTCTCCTCTTCCAGGCGGAAGGGTGTGGCGCGGATGTAGGATTTGGCTTGCTGGGTGAAGGTGGAGGCATAAACACGCTTGATAGCTTCGTGCAACTCTTCGAGACGAGAGTTCAGTTCAGCGTCTCGGTTGGCAAGCATGAACGTGTCATATACGCCGGTGAATGGCTGATACTGCGAATCCTCCAGCAGGCTTGAGGAGCGCACGGCGAGCGGCACACGAATAACGCGAAGAAAGTCAGCAAGCGCGGCACGAAGCGTCCTTGGCAAGGTGGCAGCGAGAAAGCGACGCACTAGTTCCTGGTCATCGGTGCAATGAATTGCAAACGACTCGAGATTATTTTCAGCCAGGAACTGCTCGAAGAGATCGGTGGCGAGCACCAAGGTATTGGGTACAGAGACACGCACTCCGGGAAAACGCTGGCTCACATCGTACTTGTATAGCAGGTGTCGGACAAAAGTGAGGCCCCGCGCTTTGCCTCCGAGCGAACCGCTGCCAAAACGCAGGAAAAATCCAGGCGAGGGGCGGAAGCTTTCAGGTTGGAAGTCGCCGACAAGAACCTGCTTCTGCTCGCGCCGATATTCGCGAATGGTCTGCAGACAGTGTGCGCGTAGGGCTTCAGCATCTTGAAAATCAACAACGCGGCGCGGCCTCAGCTTCTCGGCCAAAGCGAGTTCGGTGCGGGCAATCAGCCAGTGCGAAATGTCGTTGCGCTCTCCGTGAAATGTGAGTGACTCGGCAGGAATATGACGGAGTTGGGACTCCATGGCGTCAAGATCGCTGGCGCGACCAACCTCTGTACCGTCCGCGAGACGAAAAACAAAATCTCCGAAGGCAAACTCGTGCGTGAGGAGCTTCCGCATATCAGCGAGCAGTGTGTCTGACCCCTTGCGTAAGAATGCAAAGCCCTCGCGATGTGCGCGCGGCTGGAGTTGCGAGTCGCTGGACTGGAGAACTACGGGAATATCGGGAATCGTATGCCGGACAAGGTGTGCGAGCTTGAATCCGGCTTCTGGGTCGAGATGGTGCTCTCGGGGAAATTCAACGTCTGAGACAACCCCAAATAGATAGTGACGGTAATGCTCAACGATCACGATGGCGCTCTCATAATCCTGCGCAAGCAAAATCTTGGGACGGGCACGCATTCGCACGAGTTTGTGCGCCAGGTTGTAACCTTCGCTGAGGATGCGCCGCGACTGCGAGATAAGCGCGATGTATATCTCCGAGAGCAGCGCAGAGTAATAACGCACATCGTCTTCCACCACGAGCACGACGGGAACACCCATCTTGAAGGTGTCATGTTCGACGTTGCGCTTGTCCTCAATGTACTTGACGATTGCGAGAAGCAGGCGCGGGTTCCCCTGCCAGAGGAAAACCTGCTCAATCCCCTGCAACGGGCCGCGCGCAAGCAGGGCCTGCGCCTCTTGGTGATCGAAAGCGAGAACAGCTACGGGGATATCCAGCCCTGCACTGCGCACGGCAGCGGCCAGTTCGAGACAGTCCATGTCATTGAGGTGGACGTTGGTGACAATGAGGTTATAACGCGACTGGCTGCGTGCGAGTTCCAGCGCCTCGGCAGCAGTGGAAACGTGCGTAATTTCGGGCGTGTGGTGGAGATGAAGCTCAAGCGACTGACCGATGAGCAGTTCGTTGAGACGCCCGTCCTCGCGAAGAATAAAGGAATCGTAAAGGCTGGAAACGAGCAGAATATCCTGCACGCGGAATGGCATCAGGTTCTCGAAGCCTTCAAAGAGGCGCTCGGGATTAGCAAAGAGTTGCGAATTCTCGCGCGGGACCATGTTTCGAAGCCTTGCCATGTCCGATGAAAGGACTCGCGAAACATAGTATATGGCGCAGAGGAACAGCGCTAGGTTGAAGTGGAAGGAACGTGGATAGGGAGCGGCAGCATCCCGCTCCCTATTCGAATCACTGCTGCGCCCACCGAGGAGCGCGAGGATGGCACATCTGACAGTTGTTTAGAGGAAAGGCGACCTTCAGGTGACATGCCCCGCAGTGCCTTCCCTCTATATTCGAGAACATACTGTACTGGACCGCGGATTTTCTTGCGGTGGGAAATATCTCAGGATGACATAGCTCGCAGCCGTTCCAGAGCGAATGCTTCTCATGTGAAAAGAAGACCGGGTGAACCCATATGACGCCGGAGTTGATCGCAAAGTCTTCCCTGCTCTTCATCTCGCTCTTTTTAATGCTGATGCCCTCGATGAAATCGACCGGCTTGATGACTCCGCTGGCCTCAGTGCTCTCCCAGTTGATGCCATAGAGAGCTTTTGAAAACCTTGCAGTAAACGTGCTGTACTCGTACTTTCGCGCGCTCTTTTTTCCTTCTGAATGGCAGCGCTCACACATACTATTGGCGGGAGTATCCTTGCAGGCAGCAAACACCGGCTTGCCGTCAAACAGTCTCCTGCCGTCATGGCAGGCACCGCAGTGAAAGCCCTGGCGATTCGATTCGGCGCGAATGCCCGAGGTGTTGGCCACCATGGCGAAACCGATGTCAACATGGCAGATGCGACAGGTGAACTTGGAGCGGTGCAGCCAGTGATCGAAGGAAACCGCTCCCGGACTGTTCGGCTTCGAGATTTGGCTATTAAGAATTACCTTGCCGTAGTCGGCAGGCTGTTTAGGCGGAGGTGGTGGAAGGTAGAATTGGGCTGCCGCTACGCTGGTCAGGAAGAAGACTGCGCAGACCAGCGTAGGCATTGAGAACGCATGTTCATTTCTTGTCGTTCCTTTTCGATTCGAGTACGTATGCATAAAGGCCTCGGCACATTTTTAGTCGCCCCGCGTAGACCTTTTTTCTCGTCTCATCAAGCTTTTCGATCTTCGTCTGCAAGGTATCGCATCTCTGGATCAGTACTGCGAGTTCCTGCTCCGAGAATCCCATGGCGTCCTGCGTCTTTGAGCAGACATGGTCAAACTCCCTCTGCCATGCCTCGATTGCGGGAGCCTGCACCTCTTGTGGCCCGGGCTCGCTCGCAGCAATGGCACTACTCGCTGCTGCGAGCCAGAGGACGCTGAACGAGACAAGCGACACAACGGCGATCGTCTTCTTCAAGGCGAGCCTGGTGACCATGAGGGCCTCCAATCAGGGTTTTACTGGTTTAGAGTGGCAGCGCTGGCAATCCGTGAGCGGGAATGCGACAGTTACATGGCAAGCCCCGCAGGACTTGCCTTCGGAGATATCCACCATGGTGTAATGGCTGCTTCCCTTTTTCACACCCATGAAGATTTCGGGATGACAGAGCTCACATCCATTCCATACGGTGTGTTTCTTATGCGAGAAGATGATGTCCGGCAATCCTTCCACCTTAGGATTCAGGTCGAAGTCCTTCTGCGCGGCAAGATTGCGTTTGGGAGCAGTAAAGCCATCCAGGAACGCGACGGGATTGATGAGTCCCATCTCCTCCGCTTTCTCCCAATCAATGCCATTTCCAAAGCGCTCCTTGGGAAGCGGCTGGCTGAAGGCGAAGAAATCGAAGTCACTTGCCACCTTTTTACCGAACGAATGACAACGGTCGCAGCGCTTCTGATCCTCGTAGTTCACTCTTTTGGAACAGGCCGCAAAGACGCGCTTTTCGTCAACCATCATTTTGCCGTTATGGCAGGCACCACAGTAATAGCCGCGCTCATTGTCCACCGCACGGATACCGGTCTGTCCGGCTTTCATGGCAAAGCCAATATCCACATGGCAAACCCGGCAGGTGAACTTTGAACGATGTATCCAATGTTCGAAGACAACGGGCGGCAGATCGGCTTTTTCAGAGTAGTTATTGAGAACGACACGGCCGAATTCGTACGGCAATGGCCGTTTCTTCTTAGTACCTGTTTGGGATTGGGATGTTCCGCAGAAAACAAGGATTAAAGTGAGGATGACAAATCGTTTCATGTTCATCGAGAACCTCCTCCTCGACTGAACTCCGCTCGTTCGTTATGTACTATGCTGCTTTGTTCGTCCTTTCCCTCCTGAGTGCGCGTTGTACCAGGAAGGTTCCTGGTTCGTGGGTCAAGAATCTAACCAGCATTTACTGCTACCAGGTGCTTTCATGCAGTGACCTGACTCACGTGTCCTCGTGATGGGCTGGCACGCACATTGCCCGTTTGAACACAAGAAGTTGAGCAGTTCAGACGCCATCTAATCGTTAAGAAAGCGCCAATAATTCTGTATACCAGTGACAAATTTAAGTGGAAAGCCCGAGGATAAACGCGGTACTCTCCACTATGTTTGTCCTTGGCGCCGAAGTACCGCGGCTTTCATCCACGGCGGAAGGCACGTTCGACCAGACAAGACACTCTTGATTACTGAAATCCTGCAAGCCAGTTCGCCTTGGAATCCTGTGGTGCGAGGCAAACACTTGCTCCTTTTCCAACGAATACTACTGAAGAGAAAACCCGATGAAATGCGTTAAAGCATTTGCAGTTTTAGCCGTTGTGTTTGCCGGAATGTCCTTGTCTGCGCCAGCTCAGGCCCAGGATGGCCGGAAAGCAATTCAGAAGAAGATCGAGTCTGAGTATGCCCTCACCAAGACAACCGACGATAAAACAGACATCGTGACCGCCGGCGCGGTTCTCACTTTGCAGAAGGACAAGTTGATCATGACTGCCGTCGGGAACGCTCAGTGCGGCAACTATTACAAAGAAGGAAAGCTCACCCAAAGCGGAAGTTGCAAGGCGAACGCCATGATCGGCAAGCTTGGCATGTTTGGCCAAAACTCGAAGCCCTCAGCGACTCGGGCATTCGTAAGCGGTGAGAAATTCTGGGTCACGAAAATAGAGGTGCGGGATGCAGCAAAGGACTCCGGCATATACATGGAGTTCTTCTCGGATGCGATAAACGACACGCGTTTCCAGTCGTCCTTACTGATCAGTTTTAAGGATGGCGTGCTGCCATCTCCGGACGCGGCTCTGAAACTGGTGCAAGACGTGGTGACGGCACCGCAGGATGACGCGAAGGGCCAGCGGCAGGAAGCCGCGCCAGCGACCGCAGAAGCGGCACCTGCTGCGATCGCTCCACCACCGCCTCCAGCAGATGCACCTGCGGCAGAGCCTCCAACTGTTGCGTTGGGACAGACTCCGGACCAGGTCGTCGCAATCCTCGGACCGCCACTACGCAAAGCAAAGATTGGGACCAGGGAGATTTACTCGTACAAGGATCTGAAGGTCACTTTCCTGAACGGAAAAGTGAAGGACATTCAATGACTCGCGCATCGGCCGCAGAAACAGCCGTGGAGCAAGAGAGGAAGATTTCGATGGGAACATACCAGATACGTTCGATCAGATTCTTAAGTCTATGCGCGATTTTAGCGCTTCTCGTTTGTCCGGCTTTGAGCACAGACAAGAAGGCCGCGGCACCGGCGAAGGCTGCCCCTACAAAGGCTGCTCCCGCTGCAGCAACACACGCGCCAGCCGCGGCAGGCGGTACGCACAGCGCTGCGGGCGCCGCTCATAGTTCGTCGCCCGCCACCACCACGCACGGTCCTACGACTGCGGGCACTGGCCGAACGACTACCACCACGACGGGCGCACACACAACCACCACTGGTACTGCACACACAGCGGTGGGCGGCAATGCGGGAGGAGCGGGCCACAGCACGACCAACACCACTGGAGCAGGGCACACCACCAATGCTGGAGGGGGCAGAGTTCCTGCGGGCCAGACAGTTACACAAGCAAAGAACGGAGCCAGCGTTTCGCGGCGGCCAGACGGAAGAGTCGCTTCAGTGCATGACACGAAGCGAGGCATGGACGTGCATCGCGGCCTCAACGGGAACCGTCGAGTGGTGGCCGAGCGTCCCGACCATAGCCGCGTTTTCGTCGAGCATGGCGGCCATGGCTACGTGCAGAGGCCGTATATGTACCATGGCCATGAGTACGCGCGGCGCTCCTATTACTATGGCGGGCACTATTACAACCGCTACTACGGCCGCTATTACTATCGCGGAATGTACATAAATCCCTACTATCCCTCCTTCTACTACGCGCCTGGCTTTTATGGATGGGCTTACAATCCTTGGGCTACGCCGGTGGCGTTTGGATGGGGTTGGGGAGGTAATCCATGGTACGGCTATTACGGCGCCTACTTCACGCCATACCCGGTTTACGCCAGCCCGGCATTGTGGCTGACTGACTACATGGTTGCCACTTCTCTGCAAGCCGCGTATCAGGCACAGGTTGAGTCGCAGTCACAAGGTCAGGCATTGAGCAATCCAGCACCGCTGACACCAGAAACGAAGGCGCTGATTTCAGAGGAAGTAAAGAGGCAGATTGCACTGGAGAACGCAGAGGCGCAAACTGGCCGAACCTCAGAGCCGGACGCAGCATCGAGCAGCATTCAACGCGCATTAACCGACGGCGTGCAACACGTCTTTGTGGCGGGACAGGATCTGGATGTAGTCGATGCCTCCGGTCGTGAGTGCGCCATCAGTCAGGGTGATGCCCTGCAACTGGCCGGACAGAATCCGCCGGACGCAACCGAAGTCGAACTCGTCGTGCTAGCCAGCAAGGGCGGCAAAGAGTGCCCGCGCGGCGATACGGTTTCGGTTGGGCTTCCAGAACTGCAGGACATGCAAAACAACATGCGCGAGACGATCGATCAGGGCATGGCGGAACTACAGAAGAAGCAGGGAAAGGGCGGATTGCCAGCTGCTCCGGCTTCGGCTACTGCGCCGCCAACAGAATCGGTGATGGCTTTGAACGCACCTCCACCACCTCCTGAGAGCGAAGTTGCATCGCAGCTCAAGCAAGAGTCACAGGAAGCCGACTCCGCAGAAAAAGAAGCGGCTGGCGATACGGGCGGTGCAACTGCAAGTGTGAATCCCCCGACCGTTGCGCTTGGACAATCACCGGACGAGGTTATAGGTGCTATCGGAAAACCTAAGACCATCATGGACCTGGGCCCCAAGAAGATATACGTCTATCCGGACATGAAGGTCACGTTCAAAGCCGGTAAGGTAACAGATATCCAGTAGCTCGCATATGGGGCACGCCGCAAGAACGGCGTGCCCCATGGCGATCCAATCATAGTGATTCCAAGCCAAAGACTTATTGAGATATTCCCCGGGACTTTCCGGCAGGGACCGCATGCGACCAGATGCTTGTTTTCTGCGACGGTGCGGCGCTTCCCTGCCGCAAGATCACTACCCGGCTGCCGCAGGCCTTGTTTTGCGCTGCGGCAGCCGTGAGCGAGCGACGAAAACTATACGAGTCCCTGATCCATCATTGCGTTGGCCACCTTCAAAAAGCCTCCAATGTTGGCGCCAGCGACAAGGTTGCCAGGAGCGCCATAGGTTGCGGCGGTCTCGAAGCAATTCCGGTGAACTTCCACCATAATGCTGTGGAGTTTCTTGTCGACTTCTTCGCGGGTCCAAGCCATGCGCTGACTGTTCTGCGCCATCTCCAGGCCAGAGGTGGCGACACCGCCGCAGTTGGCGGCCTTGGCTGGCCCGTAAAGGATTCCGTTTTCGAGGAAGAGGCGGGTTGCCGGCAGTGTGCTGGGCATATTTGCGCCCTCGGACACGACCTTGCATCCGTTCTTGATCAGGTTCTCGGCATCCTTCAGATTGATTTCATTCTGTGTGGCGCTCGGGAAGGCGCAATCGCCCTTCATCGACCACAGTGGGTTGTGGTCCATCTGCATGTCGGTAGGCACGAAGATGGCCTTCTTGAACTTGCCGACATAATCAATCATCCGGCCACGCTGCACGTTCTTCAGTTCCATGACCCAGGCAAGCTTTTCACGGTCGATGCCATCGGGATCGTAAACAACGCCGTTGGAATCCGACATGGTGACCGGCTTGGCGCCGAGGTCAAGAAGCTTTTCAACCGTATACTGTGCGACGTTGCCGGAACCGGAGACGAGACAGACCTTGCCTTCGAGTGAGTCCTTGCGAGTCTTCAGCATCTCCTGTGCGTAATAAACACAGCCGTACCCGGTAGCCTCGGGACGAATCAGCGACCCTCCCCAGTTGAGTCCCTTGCCCGTCAGAACGCCCACAAATTCATTGCGAAGCCGCTTGTACTGACCAAAAAGGAAGCCGATTTCACGGCCGCCCACACCAATATCGCCGGCTGGCACGTCGGTATCTGCACCGATGTGGCGTTGGAGTTCGGTCATGAAGCTCTGGCAGAAGCGCATAACCTCGTTATCGCTCTTGCCCTTGGGATCGAAATCCGAGCCGCCCTTGCCGCCGCCCATGGGCAGCGTGGTGAGAGAGTTCTTGAAGACCTGCTCAAACGCGAGAAATTTGAGGATTCCGAGATTAACGGAAGGATGGAAGCGCAGACCGCCTTTGTATGGGCCGATGGCACTGTTCATCTGGATGCGGAATCCGCGATTGATCTGCATATTGCCGTGATCGTCAAACCACGGAACGCGGAACATAATGACGCGCTCGGGCTCCACCATGCGCTCAAGGATGCGGGCTGAACGGAATTCAGGATGCTTGTCGAGGACGGGACGCAGGGATTCGAGGACTTCCTGCACGGCCTGATGGAATTCCGGTTCAGCGGGATTCTTCGCCTTCACCTGGGCTAATACTTCTTCGATGTAGCCGACCGGATTCTTGAATCCGGGGGTTGCGAGGTTAACTTCGATTGGCATGTTTACAAGCCTCCAGTTCGATTGAACCATTTGCTATAGAAGAACCCCAACGGGGCCTTCGCACGAAGAGGAGGAGGATGGAGCGAAGCAGCGGAACATCTTCAGAGTGCGTAATATCGCACTACGCTGCGGCGTACCAATACACCAAACCACTGGGGTAAAGGGGCCCGGAGGGCCTTTTGTTCGAGGGCAGAACCCTCGATCCGGAACAGCATTAAATCCCGCGCGGAACCGACGCGCCATGACGCATATCACTGGCAGTGGTGACATGAATCCGAATTGCAAACCTTTCCCTTGCCAGTCTTGGACCGCGCTCTTGAGAACAGGTGCGTGCTACCTGCGCGCAGGATCGTGATAGCATTGGAAAATTCAATTCACACCGGGTACGCAGGTCAATCAGCATGCCGGGAAAGCTCCAGCACCCAAGCGGCTGCGCCAGGAAGCACAGATGGCTTGGCCGTACTTCACCCTGGCCCTACATGAAGGAACTGAGAAGTATGCGCCATATCAAGATGATTGCACCCTCCTTTCTGCGCTTTGTCGGAACCTCTTCCCTGGCTGCTCTGATGCTTGTTGCGCTTTGTGTGGCTGCCCTCGCGCACGCTGGATCGGTGTACGTTCCCGTGGATAGCTGGGTGTATCCGGCGGCCGAGCGGTTGGCAATCCTGACCGGCACCGAGGCCGAGATAACAGGCATGCGCCCTTGGACACGCAGCCAATTTGCGCACTTCATCGAGCGGGCCCGGGAGCAGCAGCACAGCAACGAGGCCGCCAGCTTGCAGGCATCGCTGGAGCATGAGTTTTCTCCCGAACTGAACAGTGCGGTTGAGCGGCAGGCTCTGGAATCCACCTATGTCCGGAGCACCCAGATTGCTGGAACTCCACTTCGCGACAGCTACCACTTTGGCCAGACCTTTGTGAACGATTTCGGACGCCCTTATGGGGAGGGTTTCAACGCAATCTCCGGCGCGTCAGGATACGTGCAGGAACGCGCTGGATTGCTGTATCTCCGCGGCGAGTACCAGCATGGCGCATCGCTCACAGGTCCCTCGGCGGCATCAATCGCCCAGTTGGCTTCCCATGACGCTGTGCCCAACAACGAAGTGCTGACGCAAGGTGGCCCTGCGGTAGAAAATCCGCGACTTCTCGATGCATACCTTGGCGTTTCTTTTGGGCGCTGGACAGGAACGCTGGGGAAACAGAGTCTCTGGTGGGGCCCGGCGACGGGCGGAGCGATGCTGGAGAGCAATAACGCCGAGCCAATCTGGATGGCACGTCTGACCAATGACGTGCCCTACAAAATCCCCATTCTCGGCAAGGCTCGGCTGGATATGTTCTACGGGAAGCTGCAGGGGCACCAATACCTGGCCCAGCCCTGGATACACGGCGAGAAGGTTTCCTTTCAGCCCTTCAACAATTTCGAGATTGGCTTTACGCGAACCGTAGTCTTCCTCGGTGTGGGCCGCGGAACCTCGCTGCTAAGCCGAATCTGGCACAGCTATGTCAGCATCGACGATGGCCCTCCGGGAAACGCCAATGCTGACACCAATGCTAGCGATCCGGGTGATCGACGTGGTGGTCTGGATTTTTCATGGAAGCTGCCGAGACTTCCTGTGACTCTATACAGCGACAGCTTTTGCGATGACGACCCTTCACCGCTAGCGGCACCCACGCGTTCTTCATTTCATCCGGGTATCTACCTGGCAAAGCTTCCCGGCCCGCTGGCAAAGCTCGATCTGCGTGCGGAAGGCAGCTACACCGCTTCCGAGAATCCCTCAATTCCAAGTGGATTCAACTACTGGAACTCAAGTTACCGTGACGGCTATACAAATAAGGGGCTCCTGCTCGGCGACACCGTGGGCAGGGCCGGTGTGCAATGGCAACTATGGAGCACGTACTGGTTTTCACCGCGCAACAAAATACAAGTGAGCTTCCGCGATCATTACGTCAGCCCGCAATTTCTGCAGGGCGGCGGGACTCAGAGCACCTTCCGCACCAGTTCGAATTTCCAGTTAAGAAACAAGCTGGACCTGGAACTTGGAGTTCAGTCGGAACGCTACGTGATGCCGCTGCTCACCGGAAGCAATGCGCCGAAGTTCGATATGAGTGGATGGGTAGGAGTGAAATACACCCCGGAACACAAGGTGCAATAACTTAGCCCCTGAAACACCGGCTCCGATCTTTTACTTGCTCGCACGGCTTGTCTGCACCGCCGCAAGCTTTTCGCGGAAGTAGTCAAGACTCAGTATGAGCCCTGAGCGCAGATCGATCTTGGGCTCCCAGCCGAGAAGCGCTTTCGCCTTGGAGATATCCGGGCAGCGCTGCTTGGGGTCGTCCGTAGGTAGTGGCTCAAAAACTATCCTGCTGCTGGACCCTGTGACTTCCAACACCACTTTTGCGCACTCCAACATGGTGAACTCAACCGGATTACCAATGTTGGTAGGCAGATGTTCTCCGGATGCGGCAAGCCGAACGATACCCTCAATCTCGTCGCTGACGTAACAGAAGCTTCGCGTCTGTGTGCCGTCTCCGTAGATGGAAATTTCCTGGCCCAACAATGCCTGCTTCATGAAATTTGAGATAACGCGACCATCGTTGAGTTGAAGGCGGGGACCATAGGTATTGAAGATGCGGATGATATGGGTATCGACACCGCGATAGCGATGATAGGCCATCGTCAGTGCTTCCGAGAAGCGCTTGGCCTCGTCATAAACTGAGCGAGGACCAATCGGATTCACGTGTCCCCAGTACGACTCTTTCTGCGGATGGACGTCGGGGTCGCCGTAGCACTCCGAGGTAGAGGCGAGGAAGAATCCAGCCTTGTACTTGTGGGCAAGTTCCAGGCAGTTTCGCGTTCCCGAGGAGCCCACGTTCAGAGTCTCCAAGCCCCATTTCATATAGTCCACTGGACTGGCGGGAGAAGCAAAGTCGTAGATGAAATCCATCGCGCCAAAATCGAATGGACAGCAAATGTCATGCGACTCAAACGTGAAACGGGGATCGTCGGAGTAACTGCTGATATTGTCCAGAGAACCGGTCAGCAGATTGTCCACGCAAACGACAGTGTGACCATCCCCGAGCAGTCGCTCGCACAGATGTGAACCAAGAAATCCGGCACCGCCAGTGACAAGTATTCTCATCTACGAATAATAACCGAAAACGGATGCGCACTGTCTCAGGCTATCGCTGACATTGGTGCCCGCGATGCTAGAAGCGGTATCCGATTCCCGTGCCCCAATTCTGGTAAAAGGGAGTATCGCGTGCCCACGGCTGCGGCTGGACGTCCCACTGAATCGCTCTCCAATACAGCTTGCGATTGAGTTCGATATCCAGTCCACCACCAAGCCTGTAGGTGAACCCATCCTCCGTATCGCTGGAGCCTTGAAGTGGCGGATGATGGTCGGCGGCATACATACGTTTCGAACTCTGATAGACGTAACCGGCCTGTGCAGTAATGTAGGGACGAACACGACCGGTGAGCAGATTCATTTTGGGGCCGACGGTTCCCGAGAACTGCTTCACGCTGTAGGGGCTTCCAAAGACCATGAGTCCTGAAGCACTGAGGGAAAAATGCGGACGAAAATTCTTTGTGTAGCCCACTTCTGCCCCGCTGAAATGGTAGCTGTCGTACTGCGCACCGTAATCTGGAAATGTCGTGACATACCCGACATATACGTCCGAACTCGGAGCCAGATATGCGGACGAAGGCACCTGCGAAAAAGAAGCTGTGGCGGTTAGAAGCAGCAGTACGGCAATGCAGGAAGTTTTCATCTTGCTCTTTCCTTAATCCCCTAATCCCTGAAATCGGTTTCAGCGGGCAGAGATTCACCTGAATGGCAAAACAAGGATTCAACGGTAGCCCATTATAACCAGAATCACTGAATGGGCTTCATGAATATCGGATTATGTGCGCGAGAGAGTAACTATCCCTGTTGCACGGAGCGTTCTTCTTCGGGGTGGCGAACAGGCTCTTCGAATGGGCGCCCAATGCAGTAGTAATGGAAGCCCGCTTCGGCCATCTTCTTGAGAGAAAAGAGATTCCGGCCATCGATCACAACCGGGTAACGCATTGCCTTCCGCAAACATCCAAGGTCCAACCCGGCGAACTGTGGCCATTCGGTCACGACCAAAAGTGCGTGCGCATCCCGGGCGGCGTCGAATTCATTAGACCTGTAAACCAAGTTTTCCTGCTCGGGCAGTACCGAGCGCGCCTTCTCCGTCGCGGCAGGATCATATGCCGAAACACTGCATCCTTCCGCGAGCAAGGCCTTGATGATGCTGATGGCGGGCGATTCACGTATATCGTCGGTGCAGCCCTTGAAGGCTAGCCCAAGTACTCCGATCTGCTTGCCTTTCAGCGTCCAGAGCGCGGAGCGGAGTTTTTTCATGAAGTAGATCTGCTGGTTTGAATTGATGTGCTCCACTGCCTTGAGCAGTTCAAAGTCATAACCAACGGATTCCGCAATCTTGTAGAAAGCCCGCACATCTTTTGGAAAGCACGAGCCTCCATAGCCAATGCCGGCATTCAGAAATTTGTTCCCGATGCGGGAGTCTGCGCCCACACCCTTCGCCACTTCACTGACGTCAGAACCCACCAGCTCGCAAATGTTCGCAACGGCGTTAATAAATGAAATCTTCATCGCCAGAAAAGCGTTGGAGGCGTGCTTGATCAGTTCCGCACTCTTGGCGCTGGTTTCAAGGTAGACCACTCCAGAGGAGAGATCGCGCGGGCCGGGGATATGATCTGGACGCGAGAAGTAGCTGCCGTCAATGAGCGGCTCATAGATGCGCCGCGCCATTAGTCGGGCACGTTCGCTGTCAGCGCCAATTACGATACGGTCCGGATAGAGAAAGTCTTCGATGGCCGTTCCCTCGCGCAGAAACTCGGGGTTTGAGATGACATCGAAATTCTCTTCCCTTGCGCCATTAAACAGCAAAGTTCGGCGTATCCATTGATTCGTCAGAACTGGGACCGTGCTTTTTTCAACCACAATCTTGTACTCGTTCAGTTCTGCGGCAATTTCGCGAACGGAAGCCTCGACGAACGAGAGATCGGCCTCGCCGCTGGGTGACTGCGGTGTACCCACCGCGATAAAGATGGCTTGTGACTGGCGTACGGCAGCATGTATGTCGGTGGAGAAGTGAAGGCGAATTCCTCGGTGGCGGGCCAATACATCGGCGAGCCCGTCCTCATAGATTGGCACTTCGCCGGACTGGAGAGCAGCAACCCTCGGCGCGTCGATATCTACGCAAATCACCGAGTGCCCTAACTCCGCAAAGCAGACTGCAGCAATCAATCCAACATAGCCTGACCCAACGACTGCGATCTTTATGGAAGCGTCTGTTACAAGCTGGGAGTTCACCATTTCCCCTTTCGGTTGCCGCGTTCAGAACATACTTTGGTCCACGCAAGGCAGCCTTCGATGCCATTCGAGACTCTAGCAATGACCGCGACGCATTCAGCATACCAGTTCATCGGACAAAGCCAAAAGCGTTGTCCCATGAGCGGATAGGCGTGTTTCGCGGGCGGGTGGAAGCTGGTATGCTTTTTGCATTCCTCGTGAATGTCGCGAGAAGATAGGTGCTAATGAAAAAAGCTCTAATTACTGGCGTCACAGGACAGGATGGCTCCTACCTTGCTGAGTTACTGCTCTCCAAGGGGTATGAGGTGCATGGCATCAAGCGTCGCAGCTCCCTCTTCAACACGGATCGCATCGACCACCTGTACCAGGATCCTCACGAATTGCACCGCCGCTTCTTTTTGCATTACGGAGACATGACGGACACGAGTAGCCTGGTCTGCATTGTCCAGAGCGTGCAGCCGGACGAAATTTACAATCTCGCCGCTCAGAGCCACGTGGCTGTTTCCTTCGAGGAACCGGAGTACACGGCCAACGCGGACGGACTTGGAACGCTGCGAATGTTGGAAGCAATCCGAATTCTGCGGCTGGAGAAGACCACGCGCTTCTACCAGGCCTCCACTTCGGAGCTGTACGGCAAGGTGCAGGAGACTCCACAGAGCGAGACCACTCCGTTCTACCCACGCTCTCCCTACGCAGCGGCAAAGCTATATGCCTACTGGATCACGGTGAACTATCGGGAAGCCTACGGAATCTACGCATGCAACGGCATCCTCTTCAACCATGAGTCTCCGGTGCGCGGCGAGACTTTCGTGACCCGCAAAATCACTCGAGGACTCGCGCGCATCAAGGCAGGCTTGCAGGATCGGCTATTCATGGGCAACCTCGATTCACTGCGCGATTGGGGCCATGCCCGCGACTACGCCGAAATGCAATGGCTGATGCTGCAACAGGAACACCCCGAGGATTTCGTGATCGCCACCGGCGAACAGCGCAGCGTCCGCGACTTCATAAACATTGCGGCCGCCAAGCTGGAGATCGAGTTGACATGGAAAGGCCAAGGTGTGGACGAAAAGGGATATGACGAAACGGGCCGCTGCCTGGTCGCAATCGATCCTCATTACTTCCGTCCCACTGAGGTTGAGACTCTTCTGGGCGATCCTTCCAAAGCCAAGGCCAAACTGGGATGGGAACCGAAGACGAGCTTCGACCAGCTCGTGACCGAGATGGTGAACTGTGACTATGAGCATGCCCGGCGCGATGCCATGGTGCGCGAGAGCGGCTTCAAGATACTGAACCACCATGAATAGATTCATCGAGAGCGATGCGAAGATTTTCGTGGCTGGCCATCGTGGGCTGGCCGGATCGGCCATTGTGCGCAAGTTGCGCGCTCAGGGCTATGACAATCTTGTGCTGCGCACGCGACAGGAACTTGATCTTCAGGACGCAGGCGCGGTCCGCGCGTTCTTCGAGGAGCAGCGTCCGAAATTCGTCTTCCTTGCCGCCGCGAAAGTCGGAGGCATTCTTGCCAATCGCGACTTTCCAGCAGACTTCATCGCACAGAACCTCCGCATTCAGAGCAATGTGATCGAGAGTGCGCTCCAGACGGCGGTTCGGCGGTTGCTCTTCCTTGGCTCAAGTTGCATCTATCCCAAGCTGGCCCCGCAGCCAATCAGTGAAGATCAATTGCTGGCAGGGCCGTTGGAATTCACCAATCGCTCCTACGCTGTCGCAAAGATTGCAGGCATTGAGATGTGCTGGGCCTTCAACCGTCAGTTCGGAACGGGATACCTCGCAGCCATGCCCACCAATCTTTACGGTCCAGGGGATAATTACGACCTGGCAGCTTCGCACGTACTCCCGGCGCTGATTCGTAAGACGGATGAGGCCAAGCGCGCGGGCGAGCGCACGCTGACAGTTTGGGGCTCAGGAAAACCATTGCGTGAGTTTCTGTTCAGTGATGACATGGCAGACGCATGCGTCTTCCTGTTGAATTTACCGGAAGCGGAATTCCGCACTCTGACCGCCGTATCCGAGCAGGCACCGCTGGTCAACGTTGGAAGTGGCAGCGACCTCAGCATTGGCGACTTGGCACGCAAGGTCTGCGAGGTGCTTGGCTTCGACGGCGAAATTGTCTTCGACACCAGCAAGCCCGACGGCACACCGCGCAAGCTGATGGATAGTGGACGTCTGTTCAGTTATGGTTGGCGGCCGAAGGTTTCTCTCGATGAAGGAATCCGCATTGCTCATGCAGACTTCTTACGCCGCATGGCGGCAGGCGGACTGAATACGGAGTCAGGCAATGATTGACATTCACTGTCATCTGCTTCCAGGTGTGGACGATGGCTCAAAGTCATGGGATGTGACGCTTGAGATGTGCCGCCTTGCACAGCAGGATGGTGTGACCCACATTGTGGCTACGCCGCACGCCAATTACGAGTACCGCTATGACCGCGCAACTCATCAGCTTACCGTGGACGAGTTGCGCAGGCGCTTACCGGGTCTTGACTTTTCGCTGGGCTGCGACTTTCACCTCTCCTTCGAAAACATTGAAGATGCAATTGCCCATCCTGAGCGTTACACCATCGGCGAAAGTTCTTACCTGCTGGTGGAACTCTCCGAATACAGCATCTTCAACGTCACGCAGACCCTCTATCGATTGCAGACTGCGGGCCTCGTGCCAATCATCACTCATCCTGAGCGCAATCGTTTCGTCGTCTCTAAGCCCGAGATGGTTCAGGAGTTCTGTGATACTGGCTGCCTGATCCAAATAACAGCAAACTCGCTCACCGGGTTTTGGGGAAAGCCAGCGCAGAAAATGTGTGAGTCACTGCTGAAAAAAAACATGGTTCACTTCATCGCCAGCGACGCACATGGATTGAAGAACCGGCCGCCGCTGCTCTCCGCAGCCCGCGCCGCCGCTGCCAACATCGTTGGCAAGGACGCCGCAGCCAAACTTGTCGATGCCAATCCCGGCGCGGTGGTGAATAATCAGATCGTCTCCCAGTGATCTAGATATTCCGAAAAGTGCGCTGTCCGACACTGAGACCAAAGCACTCGACAGATTATTTTTATAGGTGCGATACACTCCAGTTATCGCGATTCGGACATTTGCATAGTGTGCTTCCCCCGCCATTGAACGCCCTGAACGGTAAGTACCATTCATTGCAACAGAGTTGCTGTCCTCCATGCCGCAATAGGAGCGTTTCCAGAGAACAAGCACTCGGCGACCTCCTCGAAACCTGTCGATAGAACGTTCGGTTATCGCAGCGATAAATAAAACAGATTGGTATCGAAACAGAAGTACGGATACCCTTGCCAATCAATTCACAAAATATTCACAAGCATCAGTGGATGCGTGCAGCACTGACCATTAACCGGGAGAATCTTAATGAGTTTGAAACGCCTGCACTTAAGGGCGATTGGAATCCTTTTCCTCGCGTGCGCCATTCCTGTTGGACTCACCGCTCAGGCAACTGACACCGATAAGAAAATCTCCGACCTGGAAAAACAGCTTGATGCTATTCGTGTCCAGATTGAGGCGCTGAAAACAGCTACCCCGGCTACCCCCGCTACCGCTCCTGCTATTCCCGCGGCTGCCGCAGTCGTAACTCCAGCACCGGCCCCCGCACCCAATCCAATGGCGGGCATCACCAGCGTGCTGGGCGGAGTCAACCTCACCGGACTGGTGGACGCGTACTATGGATACAACGCCAACCACCCCGCTCTCACCTATCAAGGCGTCCCAACTGGCACCAACACCGAGCCCTTCAGCTTCACCAACAACCAATTCTCGTTGAACCTGCTTGAACTGCAATTGGAGAAACCAGTGGACAAGGCGACTCCGCTCGGCTTCCGTGTTGCGTTTGGCTTTGGTCAAGCAATGAACGCAGTGAACAACGTCGGGAACTCCCCGAACAGCCCTGACGTGGCATCCGGTTTGGCCGGTGTGGATCAATACCTGAAGGAAGGCTATCTCTCCTATTTCGCTCCACTCGGAAAAGGATTGCAGATTGATGCCGGAAAATTCGTAACTCCGGCGGGCGCCGAAGTCATCGAGACAAATCAAAACTGGAACTACTCGCGCAGCCTGCTATTCAGCTATGCAATTCCCTATTACCACATGGGCGTGCGCGCCAAGTACACCTTCAATGACAAGGTGTCGGTAACTGCATACGCGACTAACGGCTGGAACAACGTAGTGGCCACGAACACGGGTAAAACCGGCGGCCTCAGCGTTGCATGGAACGCAACCAAGAAGCTCTCAATCACGGAGACTTACCTCGGCGGACCTCGTGACTACTATGGTGTAGGTAACAATGGGCCGTGGAACAACTTGACCGACACGGTGATCGCCTACAATCTAACGCCAAAGCTAACGCTGCAAGCCAATCTTGATTACAACCGCATCGAAGAATTTGGGGCCTCGAAAAAGCCAGCGGATTACGCCGGAATTGCCGGATATGTGAAGTACGCACTGAGTCCGGTGGTGGCCGTCGCCGCTCGTTACGAATACCTGAATGATCACGATGGCCTTGCCACTCCGATCTCGTACTACGGAATTGCCAAAGGCCAGCACATGAACGAGTTCACTGGCACCGTTGAACGCAAAATTGCTGGACACCTGCTCTCTCGCCTGGAGTACAGGCACGACTCTTCGAATCAGCCCTTCTTCGCTCGCGGCAATACCTTTGGCGCGGTGAAGGGACAGAGCACAGTGGATGCCGGCTTGGTCTTTGTTCTTGAGCCCGGCGAGACCAAGTAAGGGAACTCTGGCAGCTTGATTGCTGCCACTCGAAATCGAAGTAGGTGCTCACCGATTAAGGCAAATGACTCTGTGAGTAGCCGCAAATGCTAACCCAAGCAGACTTCTTAGAAAGAGGAGATTCGGATGGCCGTCGATACCAGTAAAGCTGTAACCACCGTTGAAATGCAGAAAACGTTGGGCCTGACCGGGCTCACGATGAATGCCATGGCACTCATCGCCCCCGGCGCATTTCTCTGGCTTACCTTCTACATTCAGGCGACGACCGGCACAACCGGTCCGGCCATGTGGATGGGCATTGTGCTTGCCCTGCTGCTTTGCCTCGCTACCGCTGTCTGTTATGCGGAAATGGCAAAGCTCTATCCCGGCACGGGAAGCTCGTATTACTTCGCTGAGCAGTCCTTCTTGAATCACGACAAGGTATGGCGTTACGCCCGCCTTTCGAAATTCATCGTAGGCTGGGGCTCGCACCTCTACTACTGGATTTATCCGGGAGTGATGGTCGGCGTCATGGGCATCCTTTGCGGATACCTTGTAGGCACGCTCTGGCCTAATTTCATGAGCGCCTCGAATCCCGGACCGGCCTTCATGATGCTGGTTGCTGTTGTCTTCTCCTTCTTCATTGCCTATATCGCCTACCGCGGCGTGAACGGCTCCACGGCAGTGAATATCGGTATCAACGTGATTCAGATTTCCGCGCTGATCGTCTTTGCGGTGCTGGCACTTGGCTATCGCTCCAGCCATCCCGCAGGCAGCCAGGGACGCCAATTCGACTCAACCACTAGCGCATCCTACAGCTATGAGTTCGCGACTACGACAACAACGGTCAACGGTGTTGCAACTGACACCATCGTGCGCGACTCAACCACCCAGGTGCCTCAGCCGAAGCTGGATGTGGCAGGCAAGCCCGTGCCTTTCATCGTCACCTATCCCACAACCGATGCGCAGGGTAACTTCCTCACGCATGAAAAAGCAAAGTCGGTAATCAGTCCGCACAAATTTAGCTGGGTCTTTTTGCAGGCGACCGTAGCCATCCTGATTCTTGTCGGCTTCGAGTCTGTGACCGCGATGGGCGGTGAGGCGAAGAACGCCAAGCGCGACGTCCCGATTGCTGTCATCGTTTCGCTGCTCGTGCAGGGATTGTTCTGCTACCTTTTTGAATATTTCGCTGCGAACTATTTCCTCAACAGTGGTTACACCATGCAAAGTGCATCCGGTTCGGCGGCACCGATCGGCGACATGATGATCATCGTCGGCGACGCGCTGTTCGGCGCTGGCCGTGGCCGCATCTTCATGCTGGTGGAAGCCTTCACTGTCTTCCTCGCGCTCATTGGAACTACACTCTCCTGCATGAACACTGGGGCCCGCGTAACCTATGCAATGGGTAAGGATCGTGAAGTGCCTGAGCACTTTGGCTTCCTGCATGGCGACAATCTGACTCCGCACCGCGCAATATGGGTACTGGCCGGGATTTCAGCCGTGGTTGGCTGCATCGCCGTCGTCATGCCCTTCGGCAACGCCGGAGCACCGGCCGACACCATCATCCAGGCTCTCCCGCACGGCTTCTGGTCGAGCTTTGGTTACTCCACTCACGACAAAATGGCAGCCCTGCCAAATTCCCTGCTCACAGTCACGCTAGCCTCGAACTTTGGAACCTTTTTGCTCTACGCTCTGAGCTGTATCACTTGCATGGTGGCGTATCACAAGCATCCCAAGTTCAGCCTCGTGCGTCACTTCCTGATTCCAGTCTTCGGCTTACTCGCCAATTTGGCCTGCATGGTGACCTACTTGGTAGGGCCGTTCCTCGGTATCGGCACAAAGGCGGAGCCGCTGCTGGCACTGGGCATCGCGCTGGTGTGGGCTATTTATGGAGGCATATACTTCGTGATGAGTTCCAAGAGCACTGGAAGATCCACTTTGGTAACCACCCGCGCGTAGTGTTCGGGCGGCTTTGTTGCATCGGATGCAGGCGGGTCATCCCGCCTGCATCGACTTACGTTTGCGGCCGGAAGCATCACGCAGATTCAGTGGAACTTAATCTGCATTGCACTGGACCACGAGTTTAAGGAATCAAGACCAGGTATGCTCGAAATCGAGTTCGCCGAGGCCACTGACTGTGGCCCCGTCCGTCCACACAACGAAGACTACGTAGGACACTCAATCCCCGGAGATGAGCAGCAGGCGCGTGTTCGCGGATGGCTCTTTACGCTCGCCGATGGCGTGGGCGGTCAGGAACGCGGCGAAGTGGCTTCACAAATGGCAGTAGAGACCGTGCTTGCTGAGTACGACAAATCTCCCGCCGGTGAGAATCCATCAGCCCGCCTGACGCGCGCCGTGCAAACGGCTAACACCGCCGTTTACGAAGCCGCGCACGGCGGCATTGCCTCCACTCTGGTTACTTGCGCACTGCGCTATGACCGCGCCACCATCGCGCACGTGGGCGATTCCCGCTGTTACCTGATCCGCAATGGAAAACCGCATCTCTTGACTCGCGACCACACGGTAGCCAACGATCAGCTTCGCCTTGGAGTTTTCACCGAACAGGTAGCGCGGCGCATCGTCACCAAGCACGTGCTGAGCCGCTCAATCGGCGTCAATATGTTTGTCGCCCCGGAAATCAGCGAGCACTCCGTAAGGCAGGGCGACCTGTTGCTGCTATGTTCTGATGGCCTCCACGGCGCAGTTGCTGACGCAGAAATCGCACGCATTGCCACCTCCCCCAACCTCAGTCTGCAGCAAGCCGTTTCCCAACTGATCGCGATTGCGAACCGCAGCGACGGTGGTGATAATGTGAGTGTCCAGCTTATCCGGATCAAGGACGTGGAAGCCGTGGGCATGTATCGCGGGCGCCCATACCGGATACAAGGATGAAACGCTACGCAACCTCTTTAAGATCGGCCCTGAAACCATGATCACTGTTCATCCGGGCGAAAAGCTCGACCACTTTCAGATCGAACGGCTGGTGGCCCGCAGTGGCATGGCCTCGATCTTCCAGGCCACTGACCTTCAAACGGGTGAAACCGTTGCCATTAAGATTCCGCATCCGGAGATGGAGTGTGATCCAATTTTCTTCGAACGCTTTCAGCGCGAAGAAGAGATCGGCAAGAAGCTGAACCATCCGGGAGTAATGAGGGTGATCGCCAACGACGGCCGACGCGACCCCTACATCGTGATGGAGTGGGTACCCGGACGTCTGCTGCGCAACGTGATCCAGGAAAACCGCAAGATGGAGCCCGAGCGCGCCATCAAGATCGTCTTGCAGATTTGCAAGGCCTTGGACCACATCCACAGCCACGGTGTAATTCACCGCGATCTGAAGCCTGAGAACATCATGGTCGATGAAAACGATAACATTAAAATCATCGACTTCGGAATCTCCGCCAACCTCGGATCGCGCCGCATCACCTTTGCAAAACTCAGTGACACCATGGGCACCCCTGATTACATCTCTCCCGAGCAGGTGCAGGGCGGTCGTGGCGACGCGCGCAGCGACGTGTACGCCGTGGGCGTGATGCTCTACGAGATGCTGACCGGCCAGGTTCCCTTCACCGGATCGAATCCATTCGTCATCATGAATAACCGCCTGCTGAATCATCCTCCGCCGCCGCGCGAATTGAATCCAGACATCACGCCGCAAATGCAGGAAGTTCTGTACCGCGCTCTGGAGCGCACTCCGAGCAAGCGCTATCGCAATGCCCGTGACTTCGCTTTCGATCTTGAGCACCTCGACCAGGTAGGCGTGGAAGACCGCCCAGAAATGCATAACTGGAAGAGCCAGCGCTCTCCGTGGGCACGCAGAGTCGCTCTATACGTTGGGCTCGCTCTGATTCCCATCATCATT